>ERZ1106969.262-NODE-262-length-59967-cov-28.132394_pt1 | contig 59967 bp, 56 predicted proteins | sample MGYA00403685_ERZ1106969 | MGnify/ENA primary metagenome ERZ1106969 (study PRJEB35170, sample SAMEA104062416) | human gut metagenome | biome: human gut; feature: human-associated habitat; material: faeces | place: Denmark | collected 2012-05-18 ... | reverse complement strand
CTTGCCACCTACGTATTACCGCGGCTGCTGGCACGTAGTTAGCCGTGGCTTTCTCTTACGGTACCGTCACTTCTCATGGGTATTAACCACAAGACTATTCGTCCCGTATAACAGAGCTTTACAACCCGAAGGCCGTCTTCACTCACGCGGCGTTGCTCCGTCAGGCTTTCGCCCATTGCGGAAGATTCCCCACTGCTGCCTCCCGTAGGAGTCTGGACCGTGTCTCAGTTCCAATGTGGCCGTTCACCCTCTCAGGTCGGCTACGCATCATTGCCTTGGTGGGCTCTTATCTCACCAACTAGCTAATGCGCCGCAGGCTCATCCCATGGTGCAGCTAACGCTGCTTTCAAGTTTCCTCATATCCGGTATTAGCCAAACTTTCGCTTGGGTATCCCAGTCCTTGGGGCAGATTACCTACGTGTTACTCACCCGTTCGCCTCTTAATGTATTGCTACATTCCGATCGACTTGCATGTATTAGGCACGCCGCCAGCGTTCATCCTGAGCCAGGATCAAACTCTCAAATATTTATTTATTTTTTTGTTTTTTATTTTTCCTGGCCGTTATTTTCTGGCTTAAATTTTTTCTTAAATTTTATTGACGTTGTTTTTAGTTTTTTTCTTTCTGCTTAGTTTTCAAAGATCAGTTGTCTGTCGCCCTCTTGTTAACGACAGCTTTCTAATAATATCTCATTGCTTTATCTTTTGTCAACAACTTTTTTTATAAATTTTTCAATTTATTTTTTGTTGCGTTTTTAGAGACACTATGCCTCGTATTTGTTACTGGAAATCTTTTTATTATTTCTTAGTAATTTATACTAGCTTATTTATAATAACAAGTTTTATTTTCTCTTGCAAGAAAAAAAACAAGTTTTTTAATACTTGTTAATTTTTTCATAATATAGTTTTAATTTTACCTAATAAATTATTTTATTTTCTTAAGCTCAATCTATTAAGAGATTTTTTTAGTGCAATTTCTGCTCTTTTAATATCAATATCTAATTGATGATTTTTCAAGCGATCTTCCGCTCTATTTTTTGCTTCTTCTGCTCTAGCAAAATCTATTTCTGTATCTCGCTCAAAACTTTCAGCTAAAATTGTAACTCCATCTTTTTTTATATTTAGTACTCCACCACTAATTGCAAAATAAAATGTTTCGTTATCTTTTTTATAATTAAATTGAGAAATATCAATTATTCCTATTAAAGGCAAATGATTAGCTAATATTCCCATTGCGCCAGTAGTTGTCACAACATTTAATAAATCAATTTCATCTTGTAATACTTTTCCATCAGAAGTATATATTTTAAATTTGAATTTTTTAGCCATTTAATTGTTCCGCCTTTTTAACTACATCATCAATAGTTCCAACATATAAAAATGCAGCTTCAGGAAGCGAATCATATTTACCAGAAATAATATCTTCACAAGATCTTATTGTATCATCTTTATTTACAAATACACCAGGAAAGCCATTAAAAGTAGCAGCAACATGTAAAGGTTGAGATAAGAAATTTCTTAATCTTCTAGCTCTATTAACTATAATTTTATCTTCTTCAGATAATTCATCCATACCTAAAATTGCAATAATATCTTGCAAATCTTTATATCTTTGTAAAATTGATTGAACTTTTCTTGCTACATCATAATGTCTTTGTCCAACAATATTAGGATCTAAAATATTAGAGGTTGATTGTAAAGGATCAACTGCTGGATAAATACCTAAAGATGCAGTTCCTCTATCAAGAACAGTTTTAGCATCCAAATGAGAGAAAGTTGTAGCAGGGGCAGGATCAGTTAAATCATCAGCAGGAACATAAATTGCTTGGATAGAAGTAATAGAACCATTTTTAGTTGATGTAATTCTTTCTTGTAATTGTCCCATTTCAGTAGCTAAAGTAGGTTGATATCCAACTGCAGATGGCATTCTACCAATTAAAGCAGACACTTCACTACCAGCTTGAGTAAATCTAAAAATATTATCAATAAATAATAAAACATCTTGATGTTTTTCATCTCTAAAATATTCAGCCATAGTTAAACCAGTAAGAGCAACTCTCATTCTTGCTCCTGGTGGTTCATTCATTTGGCCAAATACAAGTGCAGTTTTACTTAAAACACCACTTGCTTCCATTTCTTTATATAGATCATTGCCTTCACGCGATCTTTCACCTACACCAGCAAATACAGAAATACCATGTCTATTAGTTGCAACATTGTTAATTAATTCTTGAATTAAAACAGTTTTACCAACACCAGCACCACCAAATAATCCAACTTTACCACCTTTAACATAAGGGCAAAGTAAATCAATAACTTTAATTCCTGTTTCTAATATTTCTTGAGATGGATTTTGATCAGCATATTTTGGAGCTTCTTTATGAATAGGAGCGCGTTTACAATTTAAAAATACATCTTGTTTATCATCAAGAGGTTCACCTAAAACATTGAAAATTCTTCCTAAAGTAATTTCACCAACTGGAACCATAATTGGAGCGTCAGTATTATAGACCTGCATATCTCTAACTAAGCCATCAGTTGGTCCCATAGAAACACATCTAACAGTATCATCACCTACATGTTGAAGAACTTCTACTGTTAATTTTTTATTATTTCCAGTATCAATTTTTAAAGCAGTAAGTAATCTAGGTAAATGTTCTTGTTGAAATCTTACATCAACAATAGGTCCAATTACTTGTACTATTTTTCCATATCTATAATCTTCGTTCATTTTAGCCTCCTTAATTATTAGCTGCACTAGAAATTTCTGTAATTTCTTGAGTGATTGCTTGTTGTCTAGCTTTATTGTATTCTAACATTAATTTTTGTGATAATTCTTCACCATTATCAGTAGCAGTATCCATAGCATTTCTTCTTGAAGCATGTTCACAAACAATAGCCTCAGTTAGCTTGCCATACATTAACACATCTAAATATTTTGGTATTAATAAAGATAATACTTCTTCTTTATTAGGATCAAATATAATATTATCATTAATTGTATTGTTTTTATTTTCAAAAGGTAAAATTTTTATATCATTAGGAATGAATGTAAGAGAATTTTTATATTCAGTAGCGATTAATCTTACTTCGTTATATTTACCAGTTTTATATTCATTAATTATTTTATCAATTAAATTTCTTGATGCATAACTATCAAATTTATCTAATAAAGACACATAATCTTCATCGAGATTTAAATCAGTATGAGAATATTTAATCAAACCTTTAGTTCCTAAAATAATAACTTTATCTTCTGGTTTTATTTTATTATTTAAAAATTTAAAAACATTATAGTTATACCCACCACATAATCCTAATGAAGAAGTAACAACAATATATAATTTACTACTTGTATTTTTATATTTCTTTAATTCATCAATGCTCATATTGAATGGATCATAACTACCTGCACAAGTTGAAATAATATCACTCATTTCCAATAAATATTGAGTAATATTTTCCATTTTATTCTTCCACCTTTTTAATTTAGCATTAGCTACTAATTCCATAGCCTTTGTTATTTTTAAAGTAGAATTAACAGATTGAATTCTTTTTTTTGTATTCGCTAATTCTTGTGCCATATTAATCCTTAAATAGCTTTTTTAATTTCACTAATTGCTTCATTCATTTTAGCAATAAGTTCATTTGATAAAGCTTTCTTTTCAGTTATTTCTTGAATAATATCTTTATTTTTTTGATTTAATAAAATCCATAATTTATCTAAAAATGTTCTTACATTTTTTATTTCTAAATCATCCAAATACCCATTTTGAGCAGTAAATATTTCTATTGTTTGTTGAACAAAACTCATAGGTGAATATTGTTTTTGTTTTAAAACTTCCATTAAAATATCACCATGTTTAAGAGTTTTCTTTGTAACATCATCTAAATCTGAGCCAAATTTAGCAAATACTTGTAATTCGTTATAATTTGCTAATTCAATTTTTAAAGCTTTAGCAGTTTGTTTAATACATTTAAATTGAGCAGCAGAACCAACTCTTGATACTGATAAGCCAGAATCAATTGCAGGTCTTTGTCCAGCATTAAATAATTCATTAACTAGAAATATTTGTCCATCTGTAATTGAAATGACATTAGTTGGAATATATGCCGATATATCTCCAGCCTGTGTTTCAATAATTGGTAAAGCAGTAATAGATCCATTACCATGTGCTTCATCAAGACGGCATGCTCTTTCAAGTAATCTTGAATGTAAATAGAATACATCTCCTGGATAAGCTTCTCTTCCAGGTGATCTTTTTAATAATAATGATAAAGTTCTATATGCAACAGCATGCTTAGATAAATCATCATAAACAATTAAAACATTTTTACCTTGTTCCATCCATTCTTCAGCAATACTAACTCCACTATAAGGAGCAATATATTGAAGAGGAGCAAGTTCACTTGCAGTAGCAGAAACAATACATGTATATTTTAAAGCGTCTTCTTCTTTTAATTTTTCAACTAATTGAGCAACAGTTGAATTTTTTTGACCAATCGCGACATAAACACATAAAATATCTTTTCCTTTTTGATTGATAATTGTGTCTAAAGCAATCGCAGTTTTTCCTGTTTGTCTATCACCAATAATTAATTCTCTTTGACCAAGTCCAATAGGAATCATTGTATCAATCGCTTTGATACCTGTTTGTAAAGGTGTGTCAACTGATTTTCTAGTCATAACACCTGGAGCAATTCTTTCAATAGGTCTAGTTTTTTTATAATCAATTCTACCTAATCCATCTATAGGTTGTCCCAAAGCATTAACTACTCTACCAAGTAAAGCATCTCCAACAGGAACTTCTATAACTCTACCTGTTCTTTTTACAATATCTCCTTCTTCAATTAAAGAATCGTTACCAAAAAGTATTGCACCAACACTATCTTCATTAAGATTCATGACCATTCCATAAACATCATGAGGGAATTCTAATAATTCAGATAGCATAGCTTTTTCTAATCCATAAATAGTAGCAATACCATCACCTACTGTAACAACAGTACCTACATCATTTGATTCTAATTTATGAGAATAATTTTTTATTTGCTCTTTAATTAAAGAAGCAATTTCTAATGTATTTATTGCCATGTTAAATTCCTCCTGAGATTAATGTTGATTTTAATTTTTCTAATTTATTTTTAATAGAACCATCAAATACTCTTTCATCAACAATTACTTTAATTCCACCAATTAATTTTTCATCAATTTGGTTAGTCAATTCGACTTTTGTATTAATTATCTTACTTAATTTATCTTCAACTTTTTTTATTTGTTCATGAGAAAGTATTTCAGTTGAATAAATAATTCCTTCTTTAATATTTAGATAATCATTACATAATTTATTAAATTCTTTTGCTATTAAATTAAATTTATTAATTCTATTATTCTTAATAATAAGTTTTAAAAAATTTTGTGTATAAATTTGAAATTCACCAAATATTTTATCAATACATTTTTCTTTCTCATATTGATTAATAAAATATGATGAAAACAGATGAATTAAATCTTCGTTTTCTTTTAAAAGAATATTAATATTTTTAATTTCATCTTTATAAATTTCTACTTTGTTTTCATCTTCAGCAATAGAAAACAAACCTAAGGCGTAACGATTATAAATAGAATCCATTTTTATTTCTCTTCTGTTAATTCATCAACAAAATCATTTAAAAACTTTTGATTGTCTAAAGAATTAACTTCCCTTGTTAATAAAGTTTTTGATGCTTCTAAAGCAAGATTTACAACATCATCATGTACTTCTTGAACTGCTTTTTGTTTTTCTTTTTCAATATCTTGTTGAACTTGAATCATTTTATTATTTGCTTCTACTTTTGCTTGTAATAAAATTTCTTGTTTTTGTTTTTCAGCTTCTTTTTTTGCATCTTCAATAATTTGTAAAGCTTTTTTGTTTGATAAAGCTAAATTTTTTTCTGTTTCTTTAACATTATCTTCAGCTTTCTTTGTTGCTTCTTCAGCTTTAGATAAATGTTCTTCAACATATTCTCTTCTTTGTGCAAGAAATTTTTTTACAGGTTTATAAGCAAATTTAATAACAATAATTGACATAATAATAAATGCCAATAATTGAACTAGAAAAGCCCAAATATTAGGGAAAACTTTACTAACAAAATCATCACCAGTAGGTAAGGATAATCCATCGCTTAATGTTATAATAAGCATAAATAAGTCCTTTCTATCCTACGAATAAACATAGAATTGCAATAAGTAAGCCATAAATACCTGTTGTTTCAGTTAAAGCACAACCAAGAATCATTCCTGTACGTAATTTAGAATACATTTCAGGATTTCTTGCCATACCTTCCATTGCTTTACCACAAATAAAGCCTTCACCAATACCTGATCCAAGACCTGTTAATACTGCTATTGCTGCACCAATATATTTCATGTCCATATCTTCACCTCCTAATATTTATTTCAATTTCACATTTTCTATTTCTTCTTCAGGATCTTCTTGTGAAATAAAGATCATAGTTAACATAACAAAAATTAATGTTTGTATAACTCCTGAGAAAACATCAAAATATAAATGTAAAACTGGCGTAATAAATGGTGGCAAAATTATACTAGCCCAACCTGATGGAATAAACATTCCAAAAATTAAAGTAGATAAATTGCCTAAAGCGTAATATATAATACTCATCAATGTAAAACCTGCTAATGCATTACCAAACAAACGTAAAGATAAAGATAATAATGGTGCCCACATTGACAATAAATTTATAGGTAATAAAATTGGTATTGGTTCAATATATCTTTTAAAATATTTCCATTTGTTGTTTTGCATTGCAGTAAAATGAATCAAAGTAAATGTGCACAATGCAATAGATAATGTGTTTCCTAAATAAGATAATGGTCCAGGAAATCCAATCAATGACACAAAGAAACATAATAAAATATATAGTGCTAATCCCATTGCATATCCAGCAAAGTCTTTTCTTCTTTCTCCCATTAATTCAACAGTAAAATTTTCTAATTTTTCAATTAATGATTCTATAATTAAAATAAATCCTTTATCTGGTTTGGTAGGATCTGCTTTTTTAAACTTAAAATAAATAACAAACGAAAAAAGGCAAATAATTAGCATTACTATTAATGACATAATTACTTCTCCAGAAAAATAATCCCAACTAAATCCTAAAATTCTATCAATCTTATCTTGTGACATTTTCTTTACCTAAAAAACTTATAATTAATGGTGTAATTAAATATGGAATTGCACCTGCAGCAACAATTAAATAACGAGTTTTATTTATTTCTTCACCCATTGTTAAATAAACAATCAATCCAGATATAAATAATCCTAATACCATTAATAGGTATCTAATAAAAGTAAATAAAACAAACTTTACTGCCCATTCATTAGGATTAACATTACTACTCTTTAAGAGTAAAAATATATTTAAAAAACTAACAATTGAACATAATGAAACACATATTATAATAGAATATTCATTAAATAATAAGCCTATTAATGAAAGTAAAATAATAACTATATAAATAATGCTACTAATAATAATTACTTTTTTAAATTCTTTTGTTTTAAACATCAAATCACCTATTAACTTCGATATAATTATTATAAGAAGAAAATCTATAAAAAAACAACTTAATTTATTTTTTTTACAATTTTAATATAATATTAAAAGCAAACAATAATATAAAATTGTTTTTATAAAGTATAAATTCTTTATTCTAAAAAACAATTAATTGTTTGATTTTAAATACAAGACATAATTTCGATTTAAAATAAATTGTTTATTTTCAAATAAACTATATTTAATTTCCCAACCAGTTGCAGTGTCTATAAGTATCATATTAGGATACATTTCATGAATTTGTTTAATATTTAAAGTTGCCCCCATTTTTATCAAAGAAACTACTAGTTTCCCCAATAGAAGAATATAAATTAAATGCTCCAGACGCTACAAATTTTGTTGTTTCTTCTATTTTTTATAGTCAAAAAAATTATTTTCGTTTGGTTTAGAATATTCATCTAATAATGTTTCATTAATTTTAGTAAACAATTAACAATATAAATAAAAAATACTTATAGTTGTATTAATTAAAATACTATAAGTATTCAAAGTTATTTAAGGTAAGATTTTACTTGTTCAATATTTGATTTAAAATCAAGCAATTTATTTTTTATATTTTGTGATTCTTTATCTATATTTATTTCCTTTTTATTATCCAATTTTCTTATATAATCTATTAAATTATTTTTTTCTTTAATAAGGTTATCAAAATCACCTAATTTTGTTTTATCTTTTAAATCGATAAATGTTGTTTCAAATCCAGAAAGAATAATAATAGTTTTGTTACCAATATCTTTAAATTTATTTCTATTCATTTCTTTATCATTAATTATTGACTCATATTTTTTAGCTTCTAAAGATAATTTGTTAGAAATAATTTCTATTTTTTTTCTATTAGTTTTACGATGAGTTAATATAAATATTGTAATAATTAGTGTAACAATTAAAGCACTATACCAAAATATAATTTCTTGAAGAGAATATGTTGGTGGTTGAGTAGTATTTTCTACACTTGATAATATTATAAACATAATTATTTATCTCCTTTTTCAATTTTTGCTCTTTTTGGTTTTGGAAAATCTTTAATATGTATATCAAATTGATCATAATCAATGGATATGTTTTCTTTTTCGAGTGCAATTAATATTTGTTCATTCAAATCAAATAATGTATCCCAATAAACATCCGTTGGACACCATGCTTTTAAAGTAAATTCTAAATTCGAATCTCCATATTTAGTTAATCTACAACTAGGAGTAGGATTTTTTAAAATTGATTTATGAGCTTTAGCTACTAATAAAATTGTATTTTTTACATGTTCAATTTCTGTATCATATCCAACAGGGACAACAATATCAATTCTTCTAGTAGGTAATCTAGAATAGTTAATAATATTAGAAGCAGTAGCAGCAGAATTAGGAACATTAATTGCTTGGCCAAGTGGCGTAATTAAATTAATACTAAACATAGAAATGGACGATACAGTTCCTTCAACACCATTAACCCAAATATAATCACCCTCAACAAATGGTTTTGCTACTATAATAATAACGCCATTTGCTAAAGAAGATATTGTACCTTGTAACGCTAAAGAAACACCTAAAGAGAACACTGAAGCTATAGTTACAACAGAATCAGGTGAAACACCAAATAAAGTTAAAACATAGACCACAAGTACTACCATTAAAACAATATTTAATAACGAAATAAGGAAATTTGCTAATGTTTTTTCACTTAATTTAGTTTTGCTAACAGAAATTTTAAGTAATTTAATAACTAATTTAATCGCCATATACCCTAGCAAAATTAAAGTGACACTTTTGGCTAATGTAACTCCATCAGTTGTAAAATAATTATTTAATTTTTCAATAAATTCATTCATTTTTTTACCTCTTATTTCAAAAATTATTATAACAATATTATACGTTTTTTTAAATAGATATAATAACTGAAAAACAATAATATAAAAAATTTGACTTTTTTATTATCATATTAAAAAAAAGTGATAAAATAATCATGCATAAAAAGGAGATTAATTAAAATGATTAAAATAGATATTATATCTGGCTTTTTAGGAGCTGGTAAAACTACATTAATAAAAAAATTATTTCAAAATGGATTTAATGGTGAAAAAGTAGTACTTATTGAAAATGAATTTGGTGATATAAGCATCGATAGTGGATTCTTAAAAGATTCAGGTGTAAAAATTAAAGAAATTAACGCTGGTTGTATTTGTTGTTCTCTAGTAGGTGATTTTGAAACAGCAATTAAAGATTTAGTTAATCAATTTCATCCAGATAGAATTATTATTGAGCCATCAGGTGTTGGAAAATTATCAGATATTATTAGTGCTGTAGAAAAAGTAAAATTAGACGATTTAAATTTAAACATTTTAGCCACTGTTGTTGATGGAAAAAAAGCTAAAATGTATTTAAAAAATTTTGGAGAATTCTTTTTAAATCAAATTGAAGCTGCTAATACAGTTATTATTTCTAAAACTGAAAATTTATCAGAAGAGCAAATTGATGAATTAATTAATATCATCAAAGAACATAATGAACATGCAAATATTATTACAACTAATATATCTTTGTTATCAAGCGACACATTATTAAAAACTCTTGAATCACATAGAGGCACTGAAGAAATTATAAAGCAAGCTGAACATGAACATCATCATAGCCATGACCATGATGATCACGAATGTTGCTGTCATCATCACGACCATGATGAAGATGAACATGATTGTTGTCACCACCATGATGAAGATGAACATGAATGCTGCCATCACCACGACCATGATGAAGATGAGCATGATTGTTGTTGCCATCACCATGATGAAGAAGGTCATCATCACCATCATCATGATGCAGATGAAGTATTTACTTCATGGGGCATAGAAACTGCTAAATCAGTATCAAAAGAAGAATTATCTAATTTCTTAGATAGTTTAAATGATGAATCTTTAGGTTTAATTGTACGTTGTAAAGGTATATTAAAAGCTAAAGATAATGAAAAATGGTATTATTTTGATTATGTTTCAGGTGAAGTTGAAATTAGATTAGGTGAACCTGATTATACTGGTAGAATTGTTGTTATTGGTTCAAAAATCAATAAAGAAAAAATTTCTTCAATGTTTAAAAATATTTAATTATGAAAAAAGTTCCTGTATTTTTAATTGATGGCTTTATTGAAGCCGGTAAAACTCAATTTATTTTATCAACATTTCGTCGTGACGAATTTTATAAAAGAGGAAAAACTTTACTTTTAGTTTGTGAAGAAGGTGAAGTTGAATATAATCAAGAAGAACTTGATAAATATAATGTTGAAGTTGAATATTTAAAAGAAAATCAAATAAATCCTGAAGAATTAACCAAAATTTATTCAAATCATAATGCACTCAGAATTGTTATGGAAATGAATATGATGTGGGATTTAGATAAAATGGTTTTCCCTGATTTTTTTGAAGTAACTCAAATCATAACTATAATTGATGGTACTACATTCCCTATTTATTTTTCAAATATGAGGCAAAAATTCATTGATGCAATCAAGATGTCAGATGTTGTTGCGTTTACTAAACTTGCTTCAAGAGAACCACTTCAACAATTCCAAACAGCTTTAAAAATAGCTAATTCACAATGTTTATTTTGTTTAATTGATGAAGAATGTAAATCAACTCAAGAAGCATTTGATACGCCTTTACCTTATGATTTAAATAAAGATTCATTTACTTTAACCGATGATGAATTTGGTATTTTCTATATTGATACTTTTGATCATAGAGAATCATATAAAGATAAAATAGTTACTTTCAATGCTTGGGTAGTTAAATCAAATAAATTAAAGAAAAATGAATTTATTGCAGGAAGAAAAGTGTTAACTTGCTGCGCTAATGATATTCAACTATATGGTTTTTTAGTAAAAGATTCTTTAGGTCTAAATTTAAAAGATGATTCATGGGTCAATATTACTGCTAAAATTGAGATTGAATATAATAAAGATTATGATGAAGAAGAAATTGTGCTTTATCCAATTAATCTAAAAGTAATTGAACCAATTAAAAATCAAATTTTAGATTTAAGATAATTATTATTTATAAGAAGTTTATATTTTTAAACTTCTTTTTTTATTAAAAAAACTCCATAAGTAATTTCTACTTATAGAGTTAAATTATTTTATATAATTAATATACTCGCTATAACATATTCTCCATCATGAGAAATTGATATTTTTATTTCTTCATGACCATCTACATAAGGCTCACCATTATCTTTATTTAAGATAGAATAAGATAAATAATGTTCATCTTTATTAGCTTTGTAGATAGCTTCTTTACTAGACCATCTTGAAGCTAAATATTGAGCTTTCTTTTCTTCTAATAAATTGTTATAAGCTAACAATTCTTTTTTTGTTAAAATTTTTTTTATAAAATGATCACTTTTATTTTCAAAGCGAGATATTTTTGCTAAATCTATTCCAATATTCATCATTTTTTACCATTAAGTCTTACTCTAATAGAATTAATAACACATATTAACATAACACCAACATCTGCAAAGACTGCCACAATAAGAGGTAAGCCAACTAATCCTAAAATCATAAATAAAACTTTCATTAAAATAGAGAAAACAATATTTTCAATAACAATTTTTTTGGTTTTCTTTGCAATTTTAATTGTATCTGGTATTTCATCAAAATTATCTGTAACTAAAACAACATCACTAGCTTCGATTGCTGCATCAGAGCCTAGTTTCCCCATAGAGAAAGCTACATCAGATAAAACCATAACTGGAGCATCATTAATACCATCACCAACATATAATAATGTTCCTTGTTTTTTTAATTCTTCAGCTTTTTCAAGTTTTTGATCTGGAAGTAATTCACTATATACACCATCTAAAGATAATTCATTAGCCACATATTCTGCTCTTTTTTTATTATCTCCAGTAAGCATTATTTGTTTGTTTACACCTAAAGATCTCATTCTTTGTAAAGAATTTTTAACTTCTTTTTTAACTACATCATCGATTTCAATATAACCTAATAATTTATGATTCTCCGCAACATAAATAATTGTAGATATTGAATCTGCTTTTTTATATTTTACTTCTTCTTTATCTAATAATTTATAATTTCCAACAATATATTTATTTTCACCAATTTTACCAATTAAACCAAAACCAGCAATTTCTTCAATAGAATCAAATTTTATATCACTTTCAATTTCATCAAACGCTCTAGCAATTGGATGATTTGATCCTTTTTCTACACTTGAAGCTATCTTTAAAACTTTATCTTCACCATATACTTTTTTTATTTTAAAAGTACCTTCAGTCAAAGTACCAGTTTTATCATAACAAGCAATATTAACTTTACTTAATGTATCTAAATATGTAGCCCCTTTTACTAAAGAACCTTTATTAGCGCATGCACCTAAACCATTAAAATAAGATAAAGGAATAGAAATAATTAAAGCACATGGGCAAGAAATTACAAGAAGAGTTAATGATTTATAAAACCAACCACTAAAATTATCATTCCAACTCCAATTACCATTAACTAAAGCAATAATTAAAGGAACAATAAATGCAATTACTAAAGCAAGAATACATACTACTGGAGTATAAATTCTACTAAATCTTGTAATAAATTTTTCTGGATTTGATTTTTTAGATGTAGAATTTTCTACTAAATCAAGGATTTTACTTACTGTTGAATTTTCATAAGTTCTATTAACTCTAGCTTTAATAACCGAACCAACATTAATATAACCAGATAAAATTTCTTCATTTTCATGGCATTCTTTTGGTAAAGCTTCACCAGTTAATGATTTAGTATCAAAAGAAGTATTTCCTTCAATAATTACAGCATCAACAGGTACTTTTTCACCATTTTTAATTAAAATTATATCATCTATTTTTAATTGACTTGGATCAACAACAATTTGTTTATCGTTTTGAATTAAAGTTGCAGTTTCACTTTTTAAATTCATCATAGAAACAATTTCACTTCTTGAAGAATTAACTGCAATAGATTGTAACAATTCTCCAATTTGATATAAAAGCATAACTGCTACACCTTCAATTCTTTCATTAATAGCCATTGCACCAATTGAAGCAATTGTCATTAAGAAATTTTCATCAAATATCTTACCTTTTGAAACATTTTTTATTGTTTTTAATAAAATTGGATAACCTACAACAAAATATGAAACCAAATATAAAGCTAAACTAATCCAAGTAAAGACATTTTTATTATTATCATTAGTTAATACTTTATCAAAAATAACTGCTACAACAAATATAACTGCTGCAATAATAATTAAAATTAAATTATGTTTATTTTCTGGAGTTAATTTAGAAACTTTTTTACTTTTATTTTCTTCAATTACTTTTACTTCTTCAAAATTATTACAAATATCTTTTACTTTTAATAATTGTTCTTTAGAACATGTTACTTTTACTTTTTGATTTACAATATCAACATTTGCTTCTTTTACACCTTCTACTTTGGATATCTCTTCTTCTAATTCTAAAGCACAATTAGCGCAATCTAAGCCATCTATTTTAAAAGAAAATGTTTCTTTATCATCAATTACTTTTACTTCTTCAAAATTATTACATACATTTTTAACTTTTAATAATTGCTCTTTAGTACATGTTACTTTAACTTTTTGATTAACAAAATCAACATTTACTTCTTTTACTCCATCTATTTTAGATATTTCTTCTTCTAATTCTAAAGCACAATTAGCGCAATCTAAACCTTCAATTTTAAAAGAATATGTTTCTTCATCTTCAACAACTTTTACTTCTTCAAAATTATTACAAACATTTTTAATTTTTATTAATGTTTCTTCTGTATCATAAGTTACATTTACTATTTGATTAACAAAACTTACACTCGCTTCTTCTACACCTTTAATTTTAGATATTTCTTCTTCTAATTCTAAAGCACAATTAGCGCAATCTAATCCTTCTATTTTTATTTTACTTTCCATTTTCTTCTTCCTCCTGAACATGAACTTTCACTAAATTAACAATTTGCATAATATGTTCATCATCAAGTGAATAAATAATATTTTGTCCATCTCTTCTAGCTTTAATAACTTTGTTTTCTCTTAAAATTCTTAATTGATGTGAAACAGCACTTTGATTACTGCCAACTGCTTTAACAATATGATAAACACACATTTCACCTTCTGCTAAAGCAAGAACAATTTTTATTCTTGAAGGTTCACCTAAAATTTTTAATAAATTACATATATCAAATAATGTTTCTTCTGGTAATAAATGTTTTTTATAATTTTCAATTAGATTTTCATGTTCGCAATATTCTTCATCATTATCTAATTTCATTGTTAAACTCCTTTATATTAATATATGAACATCCATTCACATTTATATTATATGAATACATGAATAGATATTCAACTATTATTTTAAATTTATGCATTTTCATATCTATTATCTTATATTTATTTGTGATAATATATGATTAATGTAAGGAGTAAAAATATATGCTTAATAAGAAAAAAGATAGTGAATATACACTTAATGATTTAAAAAAAGCAAACAATGAATTATTTGATTTATTAAAAGAAATTAAAAAAGAAGCTAAATTAAATAAAAATAGAATGGTATTAGATGTTATAGATACCATTGATTTAAATTTAGATTATAAATCTGTTTTATTTCAAAATCTAACACAAAGTGACATTAATGATTTAATGAAATTAACTAACATCATGAAAATAGCTTTATTTGATTCTCAAGAATTATTAAGGAAAGGAACTGAATATGGAGTTAAATTATCTTTTGATCGAGTGATATCTTTACAAAAAGATCGTACAATTAACAAATCTCCTTTTTTAGTTAAAAATTATTATGAATTTGAAAATAATTTGTGGAAAGTAATTAAATTAAGAGAACTTGCTTATGGAGAAATTACTCGTTTAAGAAAAAAGCAAGATGAAATCACTAAATCAGCTTTAAATGAAGCCGATCCAATGATGAGAGTAAGGTATTTTGAAGATATAAGAGTTTTAGAAAATGATATTCTAAGATTAGAAAAAGAAGCTCATGAATATGATGTAGTACAAACAACATTACATAGTGATGAAGTTTTAAAAAATGTTTTAAAAGAATATTCTTCATCAAAGCAAGAATTAGTTAAATTAGAAACTTTTGAAGAAACTGTTAATAAATATAGTGGAGGAAAATAAATGATTATTAAAGTTGAAAAAAAACAATCAATCCAAGAAGAAGTTAATCTTATAACAATTAAGAATAATGTTGGATTTGAAGTTAGTTTAACAGATTTTGGAGCAGCTATTTATTATATTAGTTATCCAGATAGAAAAGGAAACATTGGTTTTGCTACAATTTGTCCTAAAGATTTTAATGAATTTTTACATTCAGGTTCAAATTTTGGTAAATTAGTTGGTCGAGTAGCAGGTAGATTAAAAGATGCAGTAGCAGTAGTAAATAATAAAGAATATCAATTAGAAAAAAATGATGGAAATAATTGTTTACATAGTGGCTCTTCAAATTATGGTTTAAGATTTTATGATTTTGAAATTAAATCAAACAAGAATAAAGTAGATGTTATATTTACATTAAATTCAAAAGATGGTGATGGTGGTTTCCCTGGAAACGCTAAAATAAAGATTGTATATACAATTTATGAAAACAAAAAAGAATTAAACATTAAATTTAATGGTAAATGTGATCAAGCTACTTTAATGAATTTAACTACCCATGTCTATTTAAATTTGAATGGTGGAATTGAACCAATCTATAATCAAGAATTATATTTAAGAAGCTCAAAAGTATCTAAATTAGATGATGGATTAATTATTCAAGATTTTATCGATGTCCCTACATATTTAAATTATAAAGAATTAACTAAATTAGGTAACAATTTAAGAAATCCTAATTTAATGAATCATGGTAGTCATGGTATGGATCACATCTTCTTATTAGACGGTATAAATAAAAAAGTTCCTTCTGCTATTTTATACGATCCTACATCAAAAAGAAAAATGACATTATATACTGATTATCCTGCTATTGTTGTATATGGATATAATCATCCTGATAAAACAGAAAATCTTGCTGGAGTTGTTGATGATGAAAATTATGGTATTACTTTTGAAACTGCTATACCAACTAATGATTATGATAAGATTACATTTTCAAAAGAAAGACCTTATTCTTATTTTGCAAAATTTAAATTCAACTAATTATAAAACATTTAAAGCACATTACATGTGCTTTTTTTATATTTATTTTTATAAAATAATATTATATTAGATATTTTTTTGTTAAACTTAAATTACATTAATTAATATCATAAAAAGGAGGTAACATGAAAAATCATTTAATTAGTAAAATAAAAGAAGCTCTAATTTCAATTTTACCTGTTACATTAATTGTAACAATATTAAATTTTACTCCTTTAATTAATCTAACCTTACATGAAATAACAATATTTTTAGTATGTTCACTTTTGTTAATCTTAGGAATTGGATTATTTAATTTAGGAGCAGATTTAGCAATGCAACCAATGGGTGAACAAGTAGGTTCATCTTTAATGAAAACAAAAAAAATTCCCTTAATATTAATAGTATGTTTTGTTTTAGGAGTTTTAATAACAATAGCTGAACCTGATTTAACAGTTCTAGCTAATCAAGTCGAAAAAATTATTACACCATTTGTTTTAATTGTTGTAGTAGGTATTGGAGTCGGAACATTTCTTGTTATTGCAGTAATGAAAATTTTATTTAAAAAAGATTTAGCAAGCTTAATAATGTTCTTCTATATGTTTTTATTTGCAATAACTGCTATGTTGTTTTTAACAGGAAAAGGTGAATTATTAGCGCTTGGCTTTGATTCAGGAGGCGTGACAACTGGTCCAATAACTGTACCATTTATTATGGCATTAGGTGTTGGTATTGCAATGACTTTAGGTGGTAAAAATTCTAGTGAGAATAGCTTTGGTTTAGTAGCATTATGTTCTATAGGCCCAATTCTTGCTATATTAATATTATCATTATTTACTAAAGGTGAAATTAATTATGTAACACCAGATTATAAAATTGGAGAAAATTTCTTTTTTGATTTCTTCTGCGAAAGTTTAATTGTTTCTAAAGATGTTGCTATAGCTTTAGGTTTAATTGTTATATTCTTCTTTATTATTCAATCAATTTATTTAAAATTACCAAAGAAAAAATTAATACAAATTGGTGTTGGTATTCTTTATACATTTATTGGTTTAGTTATTTTCTTAACTGCAGTTAATGTAGGTTTTATGCCAGTAGGTTATAAAATGGGAACCCAAATAGCTTCTACTCATCCTTTATTAATTACTATTTTTGGATTTGTTTTAGGTTGTGTTGTTGTTTTAGCCGAACCTGCTATCCATGTTTTAACTAAACAAGTTGAAGAAATCACTAATGGTGGTGTTTCTAAAAGAGCTATGTTAATTGCTTTATGTTTAGGTGTTGGAACATCAATATTATTGTCAATGATTCGAATTATTTATGATTTTTCTATTCTTTATTATTTAATTCCTGGATATTTTATTTCTTTAGGTTTATCTTTCTTTGTACCTAAGATTTATACTGCTATAGCATTTGATTCAGGTGGTGTTGCATCTGGACCATTAACTTCTTCATTTATTTTACCTTTTGCTATCGGAGCTTGTGTAGTTTTACAATCAGATAGCAAAGTTTTAACAGATGCTTTTGGAGTAGTTGCAATGGTTGCCATGACACCTTTAATTTCTATTCAATTATTAGGATTTAAAGCCGTTATTACAAAAAGATTAAAACGTAATTTAATGATGAGAAAGATATTAAATGCTGATGATGAAGAGATCATCAACTTCTAGGAGGAAATATGACTAAGATTAAAAAAATTATCAATAAATCATCTTCTCTTACTTCACCTAATAAATTAAAATTATTATTTACAATTGTTGAAAGATCTAAAGCAGAATTTTATGTTGATACAATTGAAACATTTGATGTAAATATGCAATATGTAATTTATGGAAAAGGGACTGCACCTAGTAATTTATTTTTATCTTTAGGAGATAATCATAAAGCAGTAATAATAAGCGTTATTAGAGAAGATAAAATTAAAGATTGTTTATCTACATTAGAAGATAGATTTGAAAAAACAAAAAATGGAAAAGGTATCGCATATACAATTCCTTTATCAAGTGTAATTGGAGTTATGGTATATCAATTCCTTTCTAATACTGAGCCTCAAAGAAAAGGAGAAAAATAAAATGGATAATAATTATGAAATGATTTTTTGTATAGTAAATGCCGGCTTTTCAGAAACAGTTATGGAAGCAAGTAGAGAATGTGGTGCAGGTGGTGGAACTGTTATAAGCGCTAGAGGAACTGCATCAAAAGAAAGTGAACAAGTTTATAATATTTCTATTGAGCCAGAAAAAGAAATCGTTATGATTTTAGTAAAAAAAGAAATAAAAGAAAATATTTTACATGCTTTATATCAAAAAGTAGGTTTGCAAACTCCTGGTCAAGGAATTGCTTTTTCTACTCCAGTTGATGATGTAATTGGTCTTAGCGAAAATAAAATTAATTCTTAATGCCAACATTGTGCCAAGTGTTTTTTTAATTATTGATATGTTTTAATTTATTATTTATCATTCAAATATAAAATTTGGAGGAAAAAATAATGAATTTAAAAAGTGCATATAATGTTATTAAATATGAAATAGTCCATGGTGATTTACCTCTTCAAGTAGGATTAAGATTTGAAGATTATTCTGATTTATCACGTGATGGATTTGTTTCATTTACATGTAATGAAGAATATTTTAATAATTATTTAAAACAAAATGTTGGATATGGTAAATATGGTAGTTCTTTATCAATAAACTATTCTTTATATGATGGAGGCACTGTATCAGTCGAAATATATTTTACAAATCCAAAAAAAGAAATTAAAGCAATTTATAATGACGCTAAATTCTCAGTAGATATGCTTTCTCAAGAAATTGAAATAGCAACCGATGTTGATCCTAATCATCCTTGCTTAACCATTAGAAAAACAAATGCTGATACAAATTTAGAAGCTAATGTACAAAATTTATTTATTTCTTTATCAATGGCTCTTGATTAATCAATATAATTATTTTTATAAAATTCATAGTCTAAATCAAAACTATGAATTTTTAATTTTTTATGAACTTTTTCAATTTCCCATTGCTTAATATTATAAACATAAATAAAAGGAAAATATTTAACACCTTTATTAAAATGTTTTATAACAGTATCTTCTTTTACATTTCTTTGTTCATTGAATTTTCTTGGTAAAACAAGAACTTCTTTTCCTAATAAAAATAAAGCTGTTTGATCAGGCATTTTATATTTATGATCCACTAATAATCTTCTACAATTTGCTAATAATCTTGTATTTCTTATTTTTTTTAAATTAAATAAAATCACTCCTGAATTAATATATTTTCTATCAACCCAAAATCTCCCCATATAATCTAAACATGCAGCATATTCATAATCATTAATGTTAATATTAAATAATTCATTAATATCTCTATTGCACATGGTATCTGCATCTAAATAAATAGCTTTTTCTTCATTAATAACTTCATCAGCATATAATCTTAAAAAAACATACGGGGTATATTCATTTTTTACATTAACACTATGAGAAAAATCTCTAGCAAATTCTTTACTTAAATCGTGAAGAATTACTTTATTATTTTGATTAAATAATTTAATATCTTGTTCAAGTTTTAAAGATTGTTCATTATTTATCATTAAATTGTTTTCATCTGTTTGAAGATAATTCATTGTAAAAATATGAATTTCTAAAGATGATTTTGTTCTTCTAGCAATACTTATTGAGCATAAATAAATACCTTTAAATATTTTTTTGTTGCCACAAAAAATAATTGGAATCATTTTTCTTCCTCTAATTTATTTTCTAATTTTGTCATTTTTTTATTATCAATTTTAACTTTGATTTCAAAACCAATATAAAATCCTAAACTAATAAGCATTGTTAAATAATAAGTCATTAATCTCCATATTAACATACCTGCATTACTTAATGCTCCAGAAGCATTAGTAGATAATGCACTAATGATTGCAGCAAAAGCAAATTCAATTCCTCCACTACTACCAGGAGTAGGTAAAAATACAACCATTGTAATTGCAAAAGCTGAACCAAATATAACTAAGAACAAATGATCAAAATTAATATCTACATGTAACGCTCTAATGATAAAAAATGTAATTGCATAATATATACCCATTGTAATAGCTTTAGTAATCAAACAAACAAAAAATAGCAATTTATGTTTCCATAAAGATTTAAAAGCTGATTGAGTTTGTTCAATATATTCTTCTACATGATGAATTTTGTTTTCTAAAAAATTATGCAAAAATTTTATGTGAGACAATTTTATTAATATCCATATAATTGCATTTTTTAATTTTTTACTAGTCATTAAAGCAATCAAGAAAAATAATACTAAAAAATTCATTGTAAAACCAATAATAGCTATTATTTGCATAGTAACATTATTTCCAACAAATTTATCATAATAAAACAAAGACCCGATCGCATAAGAATTAGTAACAATCATAAAAATAATATAATTCATCATTAATATACTTGTAGAAGTTGCTAATTTAACTTTCTTTTGAGAAAAAGCATACATTTGAAAAGGTTGTCCACCAGTAGAAAAAGGTGTTATGCCATTAAAAAAATGTTCAGTCATTCCAATCGAATAAGCATCAAAAAATTTAATATCTATTTTTTCTGATTTAACTAAAAAACACATTGATAAAGGATATAAAGCTAAATAAAGTAATGTTAAACCTATTGCAATAAATAAATTTTTAATATCTACTCCTACTAAAGCTTTTCCAATTTCATCTAAATCATTCATTGATAATATGGTTATTAAAATCAAAACAGTTAATAACCCATATACTATATATAAAATAATATTCTTCTTTTTTGTCTTTTCCATTTTAAACTCTCTTCTTTTATAAATATATTTTTTGCAAAAATATAAAAATTATAATTTTAATTTCTCAATTTAATAATAACAAATAAAAAAAAAAATTAAAGTTTTTTATTATTAAATTAAAATAAAAATAGTTACATTTATATATAGTTTGTTACTTTTAATCTATTATTATAGAAATTTAATAAAAAATAGGTTAATATTAAGAGGAAATTTGCATTAATACATTAAGCAAATTAAATTTTCACAAATAAGTTTAGGAAGTTAAAATTATGATTATTACTATTGTATGCGATGTATTAGGCCAAGAAAATAATGGCACTACTATTGCCGCGATGAATTTAATTAGATATTTAGAAAGTCAAAATCATACAGTCAAAATTCTTTGTTCTCAACAAGAAAATCCTGATAATAATTTTTATATGGTTGAAAGTCGAGATTTTTGGATTTTTAATGATTATGTTAAAAAAAATGGAGTCTCTTTAGCTAAACCTGATGAAGATATTATTGCTAAAGCTATTGATGGATCAGATATTGTTCATATTATGTTGCCTTTTGCTTTAGGAAGAAAATCAGCAGAATATGCTTATAGTAAACATATTCCAGTTACTGCAGGATTCCATGTGATGGCAGAAAATTTTTCTTCTCATATTTTTATGAAAAATTCTTCTATTGTTAATAGATTAACATATGCTCACTTTGAAAAAATGTATAAATATTGTTCTGCTATTCATTATCCAACACAATATTTAAGAGATTTATTTGAAAAAATATATGGAAAAACTAATGGTTATGTCATTTCTAATGGAGTTAATTCTATATTTAAACCAATACCTCATGAATTTGATTTAAATAGTAAAATAACTATTTTATATTCTGGTAGATATTCAAAAGAAAAATGTCAAAGTGTTTTAATAAAAGCTATTGACAAATCAAAATATAAAAATAAAATTTCTTTAATTCTAGCAGGTACTGGACCAATGAAAGAAAAATTAGAAAAATTAGCTAAAAAGAAAAATGTTAATGCTAATTTCAATTTCTACGCTAGAGAAGAAATGGTAAAAGTCATTAACACTGCTTATTTATATGTTCATGCTGCTGATATTGAAGCTGAAGGTATTAGTTGCTTAGAAGCTATTTCATGTGGAGTAGTACCAATTATTTGTAATTCTCCAAAATCTGCTACTAAATTTTATGCTTTAGATGAAAGAAGCTTATATAAGAAAAATGATTATAAAGAATTAGCTAAAAAAATTGATTATTGGATTGATAATCCTTCTTTAAGAGAAGAAGCAAGTAAAAAATATATTGAAATGTCAAAAGAAAAATTTGATCAAACAGCTTGCATGAAAAAGATGGAAGAAATGTTATTAGAAACTATTGCTAATTATAAGAAAGTAGATTAATTTCTACTTTTTTTATAAAAAAGAAAATCACATTCATCATTTCCATAACCTAGTGTTTTAGTTCTAGAAAAACCTATTTTCTTTAACCCATCATAAGTAATATTATCAACATCACAAAATAAACGACATAATTCAGGACACCCATTATCTACACAGGCATCATGCCATAAACATTTAGTAATTGTTGTATTAAAATATTTTTTATTATATTCAGTATTACTTTTTTGTAAATCTGTTGTCTTCATAATATGAATAAAAATTTTACTATACAAAAAATAAAAGCAAGGAACTTTTTCCATAATTTTCATTGATTTATTTTTATTTTTACCAATTACTTCATACATATATTTTTTTACAATAGAATATGCTTCATCTTGACTATAAAACTCATTTAAAGCCTTATATAAAGCAATTCTAGGTAAAATTGTATTATTTAACGTCTTTATTTGGTTTGGCGTCTTATTTTTAGTATTTTTAATTATATCTTCTATTATTTCATTTTGTAATAATAATATTTTTTGATCTAATGATTCATCTTTAATAAATTTTTGAATTAATTTTTGTTGTTTCATAATTAGTCACTCCTAACTAATTATATTAATTCATTATTTTTTTATCAATAATTGACCCGTTTTCCAATATATTTTCTACTATTTTGCCCCATTTTCCAATTTTTTAAAACAAAACCAATATTTTTTTGATTTCTTATACTTATTATTTGATTAAAATATTATTGATTAAAATTCTTTTTATAAACAATATAAATAACACTACCACCCATAATAATAACGCTTATTAACCAAGCTACTGGGGTAGAAAAACAAATACCAATGTATGATTCATTGCTTAAAGGATTAGCACTATTAATTAAAGAAGGAATAAATAAACAAATAAGTATTCTTCCCACTAATTCGCCAATTCCACTTAAAAAAGGAATAATTGCTCTTTTTGTACCTTGTAAAACTGATCTTGATAATTGTAATAAGCCTTGTAAAATTAAACAAGGAGTTAATATTCTTAAATAAGTTGCACAATAGAAAATTATTTCATCATTAACATCTTCTCTTGGAATAAAAATATAAGGAACTTTATTAGCAAGAGATAAGCCTAATATTAATATTATAAAATAGAAACATAAATCAAGAATAATAGTATCTTTAATACCTTCTTTAATACGATTATAATTTTGAGCACCATAATTTTGGCCAACAAAAGAAAGCATTGCAGTCGATAAAACACTTAATGGAATAGTTAAATATCCTTCAAAAGGTTGATAACAACTTACAGCAGTTTGAGCACTTCGACCAAAAGCATTAACTTTTTCTGCTTGTACAAAAGAACCAATAAATAGAATTGACCATTGGAATCCTAAAGGTAAACCAATTTTAAATAAATCAAAAATAATATTTTTATCTAATTTAATATTAGAAGGTTGGATTCTTAAATAAGGATATTTTTTATAAAAATAAATTGCAGTAATTAAGAAGTTAGAAAAATTAGCAATAACTGTAGCTAAAGCAACGCCTCTAGTATCTAATTTAATTACTCCAGTAAATAAAAAAGCTAAGACAATATTAATAATTGTACAAATAAAAGAAATTAATAATGGAGTGGTGGAATTACCTAATCCTCTTAAGAAATTTCCAAAAACATTTGCTAAAAGAGTAAAAATAAAGCCAATCAAAATAATAGTTAAATAATTTGATGCTTTTTCAATAAAATCAGTATGAGTTCCTAATATTTGAAATAAATAAGGATATATTAATAAACCAAGTATAGTAATAACGATAGCTATGATAATAGAAAGAATAATTGAATTAACAAATGCCTTTTTTAGTCCTTCATAATCTTTTGAGCCAAATTTATTTGAGATAATAACTGCAAAACCACTGCTACAACCATAAGCAAAATTAAATAAAATACATGTAATACTACCAGTTTGATTAATTGATGTAACAGAAGTTCCACCTACAGTAATTTTTAAAACTAAAGCATTAATTAATGAAAAAGCATTATTTAATAAAGTAGATAAAAGAATTGGAATAGCAAATAATAAAATTACTTTCCAAGGTTTACCTTCAGTTAAATCAATTGGTTTAAAAATACTTCTAATAAATTTCATAATTAACAATTAAATCATGCACTATTAATAAAAAAAATTAAACAAAATTAATCTTTATTTTAAATTAAAATTAATGCTAATAATTAACTTGAAAATTCTTTTATTAGTAATGCAACTAATTCTGATACTCTTTCAAAAATTAAAAGTAAACTTTGTCTTTCTAAATGTAATTTATATCTTAAGAAAAAAGACATTGACAACTTTATCAATGCCTCATTTGATTAATCTATAGCACTTTATTTTTGGAGTTAATCCTAAAGTCAAGTTATATTTTTATCAATAATTATTTATTAACCACTACTTTGTTACCATCAAAAGAATATGATATTTCACTAGTATTATATGTTGTTACATTCTTAAAATCAGAAATATTATTATAAAAAACAAAATAAAATTTTTTCATTTCATCTTTCTCTGTTTTTTCAAAAAAATTAAAATCATCAAATTTAATAGAATTATATTTTTCTTGACTATTTAATTTATTATTTGATATTGTATTTGGTTCCAACATTTCTTTTGTAAAAGAATAAATGATTTTAAGTTCAACATTATTACTAAAAATAGGATCAATTTTAGAAATTGCTAAATTATATTCATCTTGTAATACAGCATTTTTTTCATGTCCATAATTAATAAAAAGAACATCTTTTTGAGCTTCCCATACATTATTAAAATTCAAATAAATTCTAACTGCATCTTCAACTTTTGTTCCATCACCAATTCCTAAATTAATTTCATTATCATAACCACAGCTAGTAAGTAATAACATAGGGATTAAACATAACATCATTTTCTTTTTCATACAAAGCACCTCTTATAAATATTATCAAATATTTTAATACAAAAATAAATAAAAAGAAGTGATTTATTTATTCACTTCTTCTATTAATACAGCATGTTTTTTAGAATCTAAAATTACATACATGCTTTTATACATATTATTTTAATATTATCAATAATAAATTAATCACTTATCTTGTATCAAAAAACCAAAGTTGTAAATAAAATTTCTTCACATATATGGTTAGCCCAGCCACTTGGTTTACTTTCAGCTTCGCAATAAATTTTTCTTAATGAAACACACATTCCAAAAGCACTGTCACCTATTGTTGCAACACTTTTTGATATAATAATATTTCCTATCATCTTATTGCAATAATAAAATGCATTTGTGCCAATTTGAGCTGCTATTAATAAAGTAGACACTGTTTTATTGTTATATAAAAAATACAAATATTTACATCATTTAAATTTTATGATACAAATAAATTAGCAAATGGAGGAAAATAAATGAATATTTATAAAGTATATACATTATTAACTGAAGAATGGCCTAATATTAATTTTGAAATTGAAGATGAAAGTGATGAACGTTTAGTATTAACAGCTGAAACAAGTGCTAAAAATTTATTTGATGATGAAATTCTTATTCGCGTAGTTATTTATTCATCAGGAACAAATCATGTTTTCTTTGTTCTTGATCAATTAGAACCATCATTAAAAGCATATCAATTGATTAATGATTTCAATGAAAATCAATCATGGGCAAAAGCATATATTATGGAATCTAGTAGTGGTAAACATTATTTAAAAATACATTATGCATTCTTAAATTCTAGTGATGAACAAGATGCTTCTGATTCTATTAGTTATGCTTTAGATGATTTAGTTAGTGAAGAAACATTACAAGATTTAAAACCATTAACAGATTTAACTAGATAATTAAATATTAATAATTTAAATACAAGCCATTCGTCATGAACATTTGGCTTTTTTCTATGATAAAACCGAGATAAATAATAATCTTCTTGGTTTTTTTAAATATTTATTTCATTAATTCTTTCATAAAAAAATTTTTATCACCATGTTTTGTATACAGTAACTATTTTATAAAAATCAATGTTTACACGAATCAATTCTTGTAGAATAAATTCGTGTTATTTTTTATTTTTAAATCAAACGAAAATCGAACGAAAAAAAATACGTTGCATTTATGTAACATTTAAATAATTTTTTATTAATATTCTATTTCTAATTTTGTTTAAATAAATTAAAATATAATTAAGAGGTATAAAGATATGAAAAGAAATAAATTATTAATTTCTTCATTAATTATTTGTTCTTCAGTCATGTTGGCAGGTTGCAATAATTCTAAGGTGCCTGAAGTAAAAAAAGGTGAAGACACTATTGTTAAAAACTTAACATCTACTCCAGATAAATACGATGCTGAAACGAGTATATTTGCTAGTTTAGGTAAACTAGATGATTATAAAACTTATAAAAAAGAATCTAATGGTAAAACTACTACTAATAAAGATGAAAATAATTATATTCAAGAAACATCTTGTTCTTTCATAAAAAATGATAATGAATATTATACAGATTCTACTTCTAAATCTAATTATATTGATATAGAACATGAATCATTTTATAAAAATAATAAAGTAGCGTATAGAGATAAATCTAATCAAGAAATATTAAATACTACTTATAATAATTATCATGAAATATATGGTGTTACACCTATAAAATTATTAAGCGGTCAAATTTTTAATCAAGAAACAATTATTAACGCTAAATTAATTTCTAAAAATAATAATGAATATACTTATTTTATTACTTTAGATAAAACATTATCAAATGCTTTATTAGTTTATCAAATGAAAAAATTTGGTAATCTTGATACATATCCTGTTTTTACTAATGATACAGAATTTACTTTAACAATGAAAAATGATTTTACTCCAATTTCTTATTCTTACATTGCTAAATATAATATTTCTAGTGCAACTTTAGGAGAATTAGAATGTGTAGAAGAATTAAATGCTAGCTTTTCTAAATTTAATGAACAAGTAACAATTCCTGACACAGAATTATTTAATAAAGCTATTAATGAAACACCTACAATTATTGATCCAGGTGAAATAGATAATCCAGTCGATGAAAATCAACCTTTAATAGATGCTCTTCTTAATCTTGATTTACAAAATGGTATTGCTTTAACTGGTAATGTTAATGTTAATAATTTTATTTTACCAATTAAATTTAATTTAAGAATAAATTTAAAAAAATTATTATTAGAAGGTACTAATGATATTGCTAATAATATTGATGCAACGTTTTATATTATATCTTCTCTAGGTGATATAAATTTTATTTATCATGAAAACAAACTCTATATTAATTTTTTAAATAATAAAATTGTATTTACTTTACCAGAAGTTAACAAAACAAATTCTACAAGTTTAAAAGAAATATTAAGTTATTTTAATTTAAATAAAATAAATGAAGATAAATATAATCTTTCTTTATCAGATAAAGGCTTAAATTTAATATATAACAAATTAAATGAACTTGGATTAATTAGTGAAGAAGATAAATCAACATTATCAATGAATGCGACAATAACATTATTAAATAACAAATTAAATAGAATAGAATTAAAATCAACAATTAAAAATATTAATATTTCATTTGATACTTATGTTATAGAAGAAAAATATATTTTACCTTCTTTAGAAGGATATATATCTAAAATTAATATCTTTAAAGAATTCGCATTAAATTCAGATAATACTACTTTAAAAAATGCGATAAATGGTAATTTCTATTTTACATATAATACAGAAATAACAAATATTAAAGAAGCTTTCAAATTAGAAATAAATCTAACTATATCAAATTCTTTAAAAAGTATATTAAATCTTGCTAGTAGTTTTACTAGTGATATACCAGAATGGATTAATCCTATATCTAAAGCTGATTCAATTAATTTATTATTAGAAAATGGCCATCTTTATTTAATTGCATTAAATGGCGATAGTGCAAATTTTGTAAAAGAAATCGAATTAAATAATTCTCTTCCTAATATTAATAATTTAAATATAAAAGAATTAATACAATTATTATTAAAAATATTTAAAATTAATTTTGTTGATGATTATATATCGTTATCTTTAAGTGATGAAATTATAAATCAAGTAAGATCTTATTGGATTCAATTACCAAAATTAATAATAGATAAATTAGGTGCAACTATAGGTGCCTTATTACCTTCAATGTTAGATTTATATAAACCACTAGAAAACATTTATGTAAAAATTAATTTAAAAAATAATGATTTCACCTTTGATTTCAAATTATTTGATATAACCAGTACTAATGTTTATAATTCTAAATTAAATTATGAAACATTTAGTTTAATTAATCTTACAGTTTCAAATCTAACTAATGATACATATGAATATTCATGGGACTTAAATAATTATTTACCATATGAAGAACAAGCAAAATTAATTAGAGAAGAAATAATTAATTTAAAAAATAATTATTCATTAAAAGAAGAATATCTAAATGAATTAAAAAACTTTAAAACAAAATATGATAATTTAGATACTAAAGTTAAATCTTTAGTCTATAATGGCGAAATAAAAACTTTATTTTCAAATAAGCCTATTGCTGATTCATTAATTTCTGATTACAATACTCAAAAGAAAAATGTTGATAATTTTGCTAATAACGCGACAAAATCATTCTATTCCTTGTCTTTATTAAATACAGCTTTTAATAAATTTAATAAAGCTCAAATGAATTATTTAAATGAAAAATATAATAAAGAAAAAGAAACATATTTAGCAAGAAGAATTGAAAACGAAAAAACTAACGCTAATGAAATAAAAACATTAATTGATAATTTACCTTCTTTAGATTTAGAAAACGCTTCTTATAATGAAATTTATAATCAATTAATTCAATTTGATACAATTAATAAACAAATTAATAAATGTTATATTGGTTCATTAACTAATATTGATTATGATAATTATCAAACATTATTTAATAACACATTAAATAAATATGTTGAAATTGGTTCAATTACAATGAATTCATATTTAGATCAATTACAACAATTTAATACTTCTTATGATTTATCAGTCAAAGAAATGAATAAATTATACCAAAATATTGAAACATTCTATAATAATTACAATAATAATTTCATGTCTAATTCATCAACAATCAAACCTATTTTAGAAGAAAAATATTCAACTTTTACTAATAATATGTTTGTTATTAATTATTACCTTATTAGCAATCCTCATTTTTATAGATTAGCAGCAGTAAAAATAGCAGAAAAAGAAATAGATGATATTATTAATAAAACATACACAAAAGAACAATTAAAAACTAAAATTAATGATTTAGATAAATTAATATCACATACAGATAAAGATAGCATTTCAAATTATAATGCTTATAAATATATTTGTTCTTTATTAGATAAATAAAGCCTCCATTAATTGGAGGTTTTACTTTACAATTTATATTTATCAAAAAGTATATCTGAATTATACCACCATTTTTCATCACTAGCTTTTTTCTCTAAATCAATAATTCTATATGTTTTTAACAAATATTCTAAATCTTCATCTTTTTTTATTTCTTTAAAACATTTTTCAAAAGAAGAAAATACTTCTTCATAATCAGAATAAGAATTATCACTTTTATAAAGAACTTTATAAGTATAAACACCGCTATTATCAAAAAATATTTCATTTAATTTTTCATGCAATTTAATATATTTTTCTATATATGCATGCATACTTTTTATTTCTTTTGGTAAATTCATTCTAGGTTTAACTTCTTCATCTTTTTCTTTTAATAACTTTTTCAAAAAATTTAATCTATCATCTAATTCAACATAAAATGAATGATTAATTAAATAAACTTTTTCAATTAATGATAATTTATATTTTCTTTCTCTTAAATAATTTTTTATATCATTAGAATTAATAAAATCATATATATCCATATATACACCTCTAATGATAATACAAATTAGATTACTACAAATAAAATGTAACAAAGAAAAAAATCTCTTTACCAAAATAAAGAGATTTAATTACGAAACTTAATTATTAATATTATTTATAATTTTTATAAAATTATATTTTAAAAATAATTAGACCAATTTTAATAATCTATCAAATTCATCAATCAAATATAAAGGTATATTCAATATTTTTCCATCAAAAGATAAATTCTTCAAGGAAAATCTAATACCAAGTTTAGTATCTTTATAATCCGATAAATATTGCTTAATACTTGCCGCTTGAACATTTATACCAGCTTTAACTTCAACAGGATAAATATCATTATCAACTTGAATAACAAAATCAACTTCGTATGAATCATTAGCCCAATAATATGGATCAACTTCTAGTTTTCGTATTAAGCTTTCTAAAACGTAATTTTCTGTTAAAGAGCCTTTAAATTCTGTAAATAATCTATTTTCTTCTATAAATGCCGATGTTGATAAATTAGAATGCTTTCTTAATAACCCTACATCATTCATATATATTTTAAATACTGATAAATCTTCATACGCTTTAATTGGTAATCCGGGTTTGGTAATTTTAGATACTTTTTTTATTAAATCAGCATTTTTTAACCAATTTAATGCGTTCTCATACTCTCTTGCTCTTGCTCCATGTTTAACAACACTATATAAAAATTTTTTATTTTCTTTTGCAAGCTGCGAAGGAAGAGAGTCCCATATTAATCTTATTTTTGGTACATCATAAATTGGAGAATGTTTTCCAAAATCAGCTTCATACGCATCAAGAATTGACATTAAAATTTTATCAACCTCTTTTATATCGTTATCAAAAGTCCAAGCTTTTACAGCTTCTGGCATACCACCAATAACAAAATACATTTTTAATTTTTCAATTAATTTATCATGAAAAATATTGGGTATATTTCCAATTATTTCAACACTTTTTAAATAATCCACTAAAGAATCATCTCCACATGCAAGTAAAAATTCTTCAAAAGTCATAGGGCCCATATCTAAAAAATCAACTTTACCAACAGGAAACCCTTCTGACAATGTTAATCCTAAAAGTGAACCAGCTGCACAAATAAAATATTCTGGTGCATCTTCACAAAAATATTTTAAAGAATTAAGCGCTTCAGGGCATGCTTGAATTTCATCAAAAATAATAAGAGTATTTGTCGTAATTTTTTTACTACATGCAAATGATAAATTTTGAATGATTCTTTTTACATCTTTTGATTTTTCAAAAAATTGATTATATTCAGGTTCTTTATCAAAATTTATACGGACAAAACCATCAGCAAATTCTTTACCAAATTCTTCTAAAATCCAAGTTTTACCTACTTGTCTTGCCCCTCTTAAAATAAGAGGTTTTCTTCTTTTTGACTCTTTCCATTTTCTTAAATTCTCAATAATAAATCTTTTCATATAATATCACCTATCTTATTAAGATTATAAACAAATAAAGTCACATTAACAATGCTAAATCACACTTTTTTTATCATTTATGAGAATACAATCACATAATCATGTATTTTTTTGTGATTTTATTCTTAAATTTTTTATAATTAAATAAAGCAAAATTGTTTTATTACATTAGAAAAAATTTATTTTAACATCTTTTTTTGAATTTTTACAATTTCCTAGTTAACAAAAAATCTCTTTACAAAATAAAGAGATTTTATTGTAAGATTAATTATAAAAATTAAATAATATTAAATGCACTCATTTCAACTTGAGTAGTAATATCATCTGTAATTTTTTCTCCTGTAAAATTAGTTTTTTCACCATAAACAAATTTAGCTTCGTAAACATCAGTATATTTTTTACCTGTTGCTTCAAATTTACATGAAGTTAAAACATTATTTTCAATATTAAATGTAAAAACATCAATATATTCTACAAAATAAGTTGTTTTATGACGTTGGCCAATTATAGTTAAAGAATTATCATTCTTAATTCCAGAAACAGATATTTGCACATTTGTTGAAGAATCAATAGCATTATTACCTAATTTATAATTTGTAAAATCAGCAAGAATAGAACTAATTTCATTCCAATATAATGGATTAGGATCTAAATATGTTCTAGATGATACAAAAGTAGATTTTAAAGCAAATGCTAAACATGAAGTCATATATTTATCAAATTTACCAGTTTTTAAAACACCTTGATAGCCTTCTTCATCCACTATTTCAGTTAAAATTCGATAATTAGCAGGTTCTTCACTAGTTGGTAATCCATCTTTATTAACTTTTTGGATTTTACCAACATTATCAGTAATATTATTTTTATATGCAGTAATTTTACCTTCAAAAATAGCATCACCAATAATAGAATTTGTATTAGCAATATCAAAAGCATTATGGAAATACATTGAATAATTAGTTTGTCTTACATTTCTTGTATATGCATTAATATTTTGAATAATAGATAAAGTAGTTTGATCATCTAAAGAACCATTCTCTTTATTAGAAACATCCACTACACTTTTAGGAGCATCATGAATATTATCTTTATTTGTAATATTATCAAAATTATATTTATCACCTGTAAAATTTTGTTTATCGCCAAAATTCATATTGCTAATTGTCCAAATTCTCAAAGAATCAGTTTCAGTTTCTAAATCACCTTCAACAGTATTTAGCATGCTTCTTTCAGTATAAGAAATTTTTTCAAAATTATTAGTATTATTATATTCAATATCAAAACTAATTAAATATGGTTTATAAGCTGTACTTCCAGGAAAAGAAGAACTTAGATGATAAATTTCAATTCCATCTTTAGTATCAATACTAATATCAGCAGGAGTATAACCATCTTCTTCACTAAAATATGAATCATAATCGCTAAATGCTTCAAAAGCCATATTAATAATATTTAAATAATTAAAATAAGTGTCTAAATTATTAAAATAATCAATTTCATAACAATTAACAAATGATTGACTTGGATCAGAATCACAAACTAAATAATCATATAAATATCCATCACTTGTCGTGTATATTTGTCCTTTAGCTTCAGTAGAAGTAGCATCACTAGGCATAGTAGGTTCTTCAACACCTACTAAAGGATAAACAACAATATCATCAACAACATTATCATTAAATAATTTAAATGTATGATTTGCTTTATAATTAACAACAGCTTTTTTAATATTACCTGTAATAATATATTTTGAATTATTATAAGTATCAAAATCATAAGATCTATCTTCAAAATCAAATGATATAACTTTATTAATATCAATATTATTTAACAAAGTAGCTAATCTTTGTTCTGATGGAGCAGTATTACCATTATTTGGATTACAACCACTTAATATAATTAATGGTAAAATTAATAAACTAACATCTCTTCTCTTCATAAAAATCTCCTATTCAGTCACGAAATCATAAGCTGCTAAATTTGTGCTATAATCTTTAATGTTGACTTTTTCATTGTCCCAAATATTATATAAAACAATTTGAATTTTTGCACCATTATCTAAAACTTTAAATTCTTTATTTAATTCAATAATAGGATAATATTCACCATATGTATTTAATTCTTCTTTAGGAGAAATATCAAATGAAGTAAAAACAACTATAGATTTTGTTTCATCAATACTAATATTACAGCTTATTTTATATGTGATAGACGCTGTTTTGACTTCAAATAAAGCTTTAGAACTTGATTTAAATGTTAACTTGTTAGAAAGAATATCATCACCACCAGATAAAACTCTTTCTTTACATGTATAAGTATTTTTCATCATTTTTTCAATTAATGTAGTAGCTTCTGCTTCTTTTGTAACATTAAATATAATTGATGAAGATATATTTGTACCCTTAGCTTTAACAAGTAAAGTAGATTGCCCTTCTTTAGTGCTCATAAATGAATAACTTCCATTTTCATTTTTAGTTAAAACACCTTCGCCATTTGAAATAGATACTTCAACTTCTTGGCTAGCTTCTTTAGGATTAATTTTAAATGTTATATTATCAATTTTTTCGTTAACTTTTGCTTCAATTGTTCCACTTACTTCTTTATTATTAATTAATATTTTTATTTCTTCAGCTTCAACTTTACCAACAGTGACAACAATTTCTTTTTTGATATTATTTTTAGTTGAATATACACCTAAAGTTGTAGATCCAGAAGCATTGATTGTAATACTTTTTTGATCACTAGAGATAGTAGCAACACTAGGATTTGAATTATCCATAATCTTTAACCCATCAATCGATGCTGTTGCCATATTTGGAGTAGGATTGATATAACTTAAATCATAACTTTTGCCAATTTCATATTCTACAGGAACTTGTTTATTTGAATCTAATAAAATAGGAGTATAATCAGTAAAATATAATTTATTTGGGTTATATTGTTCATTATTAAATGATTGATATTCTCCAAAACTTTGAGTATATGCCAATTTAAATGTTTTTACTGTTTCTGGATTTTCTTTTAATGTTTCATTATTAAAATCAAATGAATCATTATTATAAACTTTTGAAGTAACATTTATTGAAGTAAGAATATCATTAGTAAATGTATATTCACCATGATTAAAATATACTTCACCTTTTTCTAAAGCTGCTGAAGATGGTCTTTTTTCAATAAAATATGAATCAACTGAAATAACATTATTTTCTTCAGAAATAGTAGTGTTTTTTAAAGCATTACCTCCAAAATACATAGGAAGACTACCAATAGTTATACCTTCAGTTGATGGATAAGAATTTTCATATAAAAAATTCATTTGGAATTTAGCAATTTCAGATAATCCATCATGAGAATTCATTGAAAATGTTGTTGATTTTTCTATTGCGGTTGCAGTAGAAATAGTTACTTTAGAATCTTCACTAGAAATTGTCTTTCTATATGTATCAGAAAGATGATTACCATTATCATCTACTTGGAATTCATAATAACTTTCTCCATCAATACCTTTAAATGTAGTAAAATCAGTTGTTTTAGTATTATTATTTTTAGTTACTTGTCTAGAACCATCACCAAGCATGAAATAATTACCACCATTTTTATAAATATTAAATGATGTATTTTCAATAGTATGAGTTCTATTTTCTAAATTCAAATCAACAACATCAAAATCATAATTAATATCATAATGAGTTACCTTTTTTTGGCTTTCTAACTTACTTGAATTATTAAGTTTATTAATAACTTCATCAATACCTTTCTCACCTTGATTTATAATTTTTAAATTAAATTCTTGTTTAATATTTGTTCCTTTAATTTTGAATGTAACAGTAACATTATCAGTTCTTTTTAAAGCTGTTAAAGTATTAGTTTTATTATCAAAAGAACAATAATCTTTTAAATTAAATTCAGCTTCTAATTCAGGTAATTTATCACCACTAGGAGTAACACTAATATTAAGAGGATAAGCTTCTCCTACTACTAATTTATAAAATTTATTATTGTTAGTTTCAACAATATCAACATCATCACCAAATTCTACTTTTAAAGAAGTAAAAGATGCTTCTTCAACTTTAATATTGATTTCATCAAATTTTGTTGAATCATCATCACTAATAGCTTTAATTTTACATGTTCCTACTTTTCTAGCAGTAACTTTACCATTAAAATCAACTGAAGCCACACTAGAATCACTTGATTCAAAATTAACAAGTTTATTGACAGCATTATTAGGTAAAACATTAACATTTAAAGTTAACACTTCACCTACTTTCATAGTTACATCAGCATTTGTTATTTTAATAGAATCGACATGTACTTCTTGAATTGATTCACTTGGACTTGAACTACTAGAACTAGATGTATTAGGGTCACATCCTGTCATCAATAAAGATGTTGTTAATAATGTAAATAATAATATTTTCTTTTTCATTTTTTTCTCTCCAATCTATTTAAATATTTATTAATGAAATATGTAAAAAGTCATCCATTGTATTTCCAACAACAATTTTAAGATTATCAACATTATTTGTATATGTAACATTATCACTTGTAACATAATTTAATGTTAATAAATATTCTTTAAATTTAGCTATATAATTATTGTTATGTTCAGTATCAGAACACATTGAATAAATCATCGCAACATTATCTTCACTATTATAATCCAATTCAATTACAAAACCAACTTCACCAGTATATTTTGAATCAGGTAAATATGGTACCTTTTGAGCAATTTCTTCAGATCCTAAAATTTCAATTAAAGTATTATAATTAGTTTCACTTCCATCATCTTTCCAAGTTAATTTACTTGAAATATTTTTTATTGCATCATCAAGATTATTAACTAAAGCATTATCTACATTATGATTATTATAATTAAATGTTAATGTTTCATCACCAGAAAAACCACTTCCACCATATTTATAAAATATAGTTGAAATAGAATTATTATCAATTGTCATTTTAAGTGAAGAAGAATCAATAAAATCAGGATATGATATAAAACCTAATGAATCACCAATATTAACAATATCACCTGTCGTTCTTAATTCATTATCTTTTTTAGATAATATTTCACTAGATATAGTAAAATTTATTGCGTCTAGTAATGTTTTATTTAATGGACTTGGATTTAATTTGACATTATTATTTCTATCAAAAGTAAAACTATAAACTTTATTATCTTTTTTATAATAACCTTCACCATCTTTTTCTAGTGTCAATTGATCTTCTCTAACTTCATATGTACCTTTTAAATAAATATTGTTAGATTTAATTATTTTAGTTTTTCTATTTCCTTCCCAAGCAGAATCATCAACATCAATTGAATAAGATGCATCTTCAGCATTAATTTTATTTAAATAAGTTTTAATTTCTGCATCATCTTTAGATGGAGTCTTTTTAGTACTATCAGATAAAACATTTGGAGTAGATAATACTTTTGTATCTAATCTATAATAAAAGAAATCTCCAGTATCTCTATCTTGCATAATTCCTGTAAAGAAATAAATATTTTTAACCAAATCATTTTCTACTTCAACTTGTATTTTTAAACATTTAAATCTAGAAAAAATATTAGATTGAGTTATAGAATAAGCAAGTTGTTGAGCATTATCACCTAAATATAAATAATAATTATCATTTTCATTAATTTTTCTAAATTTATCTAATTCAAAATTTTCTTTACCAACCAAAGCAAAATCACTATATCTTTTTGTAGTAGTTTGGTTAACAACTTCATTTTTACCATTAACACCTATAAGAGTTAATGAATCGTCACTGTTTTTCTTATATGTTTGTTGATAAGGAATATCATTTTCATTTATAGTTGTAACTCTAATATAGTCATTATATAAATCTAAATTTACTTTTCCTTCATAAAACATCACATTATTGTCTAAAGTATAATCAACAATAGAAGTTTCAAAAGAAACATTTCCAAAAATATTATTAGCTTTATTTTCTAATGTAATTGTAGGTTTTTTCCAATTAGATAAAAATTTTTCAACTGAATCAATCTTAGAATCACCAATATTTTTGACATTAACAATTCCTCCTTCTGGAGTATAAAAATCTAATTTTGCACTATCATAAGCTTGTAATTCAAATGTAAAATTTTTATTTACTTTATAAAAAATAGCTCTTTTTATACCTGATGAAAAATCAATTTGGCTAGATAAAGCTTCTATAACACTTTCATCTGTAGTCATAAAATTATCTTCATAATCACTAAAAGTAATATTTGAAGTATCTAATTTAGCCATTTTATTTATAAAATCAATATTAGTTAATTTTTGTGAAGTTTGTTCATCATTAAATGTTTGGCCTTTTAATTCAATAGAATCATCACTTTTTATTTGATAATCATAAGCATATTTAGTATCTGAATAAGTATCTAATAACATAGAACCATTATTAAGATAACCAATATAATAATAATTTTTAGTAATAACATCTTTATAAACATTATTACTTAATGAATATTCTAATGTAAAATTACCTTCTTTCATTTTATTCAATGTTTCAATAATTTCATTATCATTCAAAGAATCATCAATAAATGAATTACTTGATGAACTATTATTATTACAACCAGTAAATAACAAGCTTAATAATGTTAATGAAATTAAAATCTTTTTTTCATATATAACTCTCTCCTATATATAAATGTATAATTATTAGAACATATCTAACAATTTTATTCAAATAAATAATATGAAATCTATATAAATTTTAATTTCATAAGAGAAAAATCAATATTTATATATCATTTTTTTATATAGATATGTAAATTTATATTGTAATATAATCTTATCGTTTTATTAAAAATTATGCTAAAACCTATTTATTATGGTTACATATCAAATAAAAAAATAATTATTTTTAATTTATGCAAATATATATTCTTTAAATAATAAAAAATTAGCTAAACAATATAAGAAAAAATTTTATATATAAAGTAAATATGATTTACCTACTTTTTTCTATTATAGTTTCAAATTATAAATGCACTACTTTTTATTAGCGTTTATACTTTAAAATTTCAATGTATTAAAAAAATAAATAATGAACAAATAGAAAATTTATTACCATATTCATCAAAAATCAAAAATAAAATTGGATAAGAGTTGAATTCCCACATGGTGGAATTTGGCGGATTAAAAAAGCAGTAGCAAGTGTTTATTAACATTATTGTTACTGCTTTTCTTTTATGATGGTGTAAAATTTTGACGTATACTATACTAAAATTTGACATATACTTTTCTTTTATGTTGACATTGATAAATATAATTTTTAAGTACTTAAAAAGCCTATAAATAGGCTTAAAGAAGGTAATTGGTGGCCCCTGACGGACTCGAACCGTCATGCTCTCACAAGCGCTTGATTTTGAGTCAAGTTCGTCTACCAATTTCGACAAGGGGCCTTCGCATAAATGATTTTACTAAAATATATACATAAATACAAGTAATTTAAGAAATTTATGTTTAATAAAAGCATCCTAGATTTCTCTAAGATGCTTATATAATTAACGATATTTTTTGTGATATTCTTTCACAATTTTACTCATTCTTTTTTTGCAATCAGCACAATCACCAGTTGGCAAATGTTTTATTCTTTTATAAATGTAGACACCTATATAACTAACAACAATTCCTACTGCACAAACAATAACAATTATTTCAATAGGTTGCATAATTATGCCTTTTTATGATTTGCTTTGATTTTCTTCCAGTTATTATATAAATATACATAACCAACAATACAAGCAATAATAGCAATAGCAATAATTTCTGACCACCAATAAGTACCCCATCCTTTATCAAATGGTAATAAAACTAAGTAAGCAAGTGTACCAGTTAAGTAAGAAACAACAAGCCAGAAACCAATTGTAGAGCCAAATTTACCTTCAGGTAATTCAGCTTTAGCAGTAGCAACAGCAGCAAAGCAAGGAATAGTTGTCATATTAAAGATAATGAATGCAATAAGACTTGACCAAGATACATTAGTAACACTAACCATTTGCATAACTGAATCTACACCTTCTAATGCATCATCAGGAATAAATATTCCTTTAGTTCCAGCAAGTAATGAGATAGCAGTAGCTAATGTTCCAAATGTAGCAATAACATTTTCTTTTGCAATCAAGCCAGTAATAGCAGCAACAGCAAATACCCAACCAAATGCATTTAATTGTGAACCAAATCCAAGAGGAGTAAATATAGGTTGTATTAATTGACCAATAGAAGCTAAAATTGATTGAGATACATCATAACAAATAAATTCACCTGTTTCTGGATCAAGAATTTCTGGAACCATTGTCCAATCCCATTTAAAGCTTGATAAGAACCAAATAAGAATTGTTGAAACAAGAATAATAGTGAATGCTTTTTTTACGAAATGTTTTAATTTATCCCATAAATGAATCATTAATGATTTAAATTGAGGTAAATGATAAGCAGGTAATTCCATAATAAATGGAGGCACATCTCCTTCAAGAGAAGTTTTTCTCATTACTATAACTGCAACAATAGCAGTAATCATACCAATTAAATACATTGAATAAGTAATTAAATCAACAAATGGGAAACCAAATAATTCAACAATACCACCAGCAATAGCAGTTAAAATAGGTAATTTAGCGCCACAAGAGAAAAATGGAATGACCCTAATAGTAGCAATTCTTTCTTTATCATCTGCTAATGTACGAGTATTAATCATAGCAGGAACTGAACATCCAAATCCCATAATCATAGGAATAAATGAACGACCTGATAAACCAAATTTACGGAAAATTCTATCAAGAATGAAAGCAACTCTAGCCATATAACCAGTATCTTCCATAATTGAGAAGAATAAGAATAATAATAAAATTTGAGGTAAGAATGATAAAACAGCAAATAATCCACCTAATACGCCATCAACTAAAAATCCACTTACCCAATTAGGTGCACTTGCTAATCCAGCACTTGCTAATGAACTTAGCCAATCTGTAAATCCAATTAAAACACTTTGTAAAATAACACCAGGAGAATTTAATCCACCTTCATGCCAAATTGAACCAGCAAAGAATTCACTATTAGCAAATGAATCACTAGTAAATAAGTTACCTAAGAAAAATAAATTATCAGAGAATGTTAAATGGAATACTAAGAATAATATAACTAAGAAAATAGGAATACCAGCCCATTTATTAGTTAAAACTTTATCAATTTTATCTGATTTATTTTCTCTAACTTTTGCCTTTTTACCATCTGGAGAAATAACTTCTATATGTTTAACTAAACCTTTAACATGAGAAGAAATCCATTTATATCTTTCATCAGCAACAATTGCTTCAAAATCGTTACCAAATGTATCATCTTTAAATGTCTTTTTAAATTCTTCAACCATTTCGACAACATCTTTATGATCTTTTGTCTCTAATTCATCTAATTCAGTTAACTTAACTGCATGGAATAATGGATTTCCAATTTCTTTACCTTTTAAAGCAATAGATACATCATTAATTAAATGTAATAAATCTTTATTTTGTAAGATTGTTACACCTTTTCTACCTTTATTAGCTTCTTCAACAGCAGCTTTCATTAAATTTTCAAGATTATTTTCTTTTAAAGCAGAAATTTCTACAACAGGTAAACCAAGTTCTTCTTGTAATTTCTTTACATCAATCTTATCACCATTTTTTTCAACTAAGTCCATCATATTTAATGCAACAACTACTGGAACATCGATTTCCATTAATTGAGTTGTTAAATATAAGTTTCTTTCAAGGTTAGTTGCATCAACGATATTAATAACACAATCAGGTTTTTCATCAAGAATATAATTACGAGAAATTACTTCTTCTGGTGTATAAGGTGATAAAGAATAAATACCAGGTAAATCGATAATATCAATTGGTTCACCTAATTTTTTATAAGTACCTTCTTTTTTATCAACTGTAACTCCAGGCCAGTTACCAACATGAGCAGTTGAGCCAGTTAAAGAGTTAAATAAAGTGGTTTTACCACAATTAGGATTACCTGCTAAAGCAAATTTTTTCATTCAGCATCTTCTCCTTTCATTTTACAAACTACTAAATTAGCTTCACTTTTTCTTAAAGTTAATTCATAGCCTCTTATTGTGATTTCAAGTGGATCACCTAATGGTGCTCTTTTTCTTAAAGTAAGTTCAGCACCAGGAGTAACTCCCATATCAAAGAGTCTTCTTCTAATCTTACCTTCTCCTTCAACAGTAGTAATTTGACCAGTCTCGCCAATGTTGAAGTCGTTCAATTTTTTTAACATTGTTTGTCCTCCCTTTCCTACTTAACAAATATTTTAGTAGCAATGTTACTATCGAGAGCAACTCTTCCTTCTTTTACAATGCAAATAACACTTCCATTTCCTTTAGATAAAATTGTTATTTTACCATTAATAGCGATTCCCATGTCTTGAAGATGTTTTTTTAATTTATCATCTAACAAAACTTTAATTATAGTTAGCTCGACATTTTCTGGAGCAAGTATCAAAGGCATAAATTGTCCTCCTTTTTTGGTTAGTATTTTCTAACTACAATTAAATTATATGCTTAAAAAATTAAATTTCAAGAAAAATTATATATGACTAACTTTTTTTCTAATTGATTTTTTTCTAAATACCTTTATAATTAAACTATAAGAGGTGAAATTAATGAAATTACATGAATCAAGTGAAGATTATTTAGAAAGAATCTTAATGTTAGAAATTGCTAACGGAAAGGTAAAATCCATTGATATTGCCTTAGATATGAACTTTTCTAAACCAAGTGTCAGCATTGCAATGAAAAAATTAAAAGAAAATGATTATATTACAATAGATAAAAAAGGATATATTCATTTAACTGAAAATGGAGAAAAAATTGCTAAAGCAATTTATGAAAGACATGTTTTATTAACTAAAGCTTTAATGTATTTAGGTGTTGATGAAGAAACTGCTAAACAAGATGCTTGTAAAATTGAACATGATTTATCAGAAGAATCATTTCAATGTATAAAAAAACATATTACAAAAGGTATTTAATTATGATATCAAAAAAATTTTTATATGCTTCATCTAGTTTATTAATATCTGGTTCTATATTATTAGCTGGAGGCACAATTGGATCTATAATTTATAAATCATTATATACATATTCATTCAATTATGCTGATATTGTTATTATTTTTGGCATTTTATTCATGATAAGTGGATTTGTTTTTTTAATATTATCATTTATTAAGCATGATTAATAACATTAAATAGTTAAAAAGGAGCAGCAACTCGCTACTCCTTTTTTTGAGGTTTTTATCTAATTACTTGATTAATCCGCTTTCTTTAATTAAGAGTTCTAAATCAGTACCTTTAACTTTCTTTAAAGCAATTTTAATTAATTCTTTTTCTTTAAATGGTAAAGGTGCTTCATCTATTGTCTTTTTATCTATTGCATAATAACATGCTTTTAATAATTCTCTAATATCATAAGCACTACCCCATACTTCAGGTACTGCACGATCAACATTTAATAATGTATATACTGCTTCCATACCAGTACGGATAGAATATTCAGTAGTAAATATTGTATCTCTTGGTGTTTCAGCAAATTGACCAATGAATGCGAAGTTAACTGCGCCATTAGGTACTACTAAAGGACGATCTGACCATTTTCTTGGTTGGAAGAATGCATTAATATATGGCATAAAGCATGTAGTTGTATTACATTCATTCTTTGCTAAATCTTCAATATCATCAAGAGGTACTCCTATATGATATAACCATTCTTTACATATTTCTTCACCAGTACATTCTCTCATAGATTTCTTAACATAATTACCTGGAACATCTGTATGTAAAGAATAAACCCAAACTAAGATAGTATCTTTATCTTGTGCCTTAAATTGAGGTTGTCTATTAATTGTCCAAGACATATACCAATTATTAACAGAATCTTTAACTGTTACAATACCACCAGTAGTTACTTTTCCTAAGCGTGGATCCCTTTTACAAATTTTCATAATATATTCAATTACTTCTTCGTTTGAAGTAGCAACTGTTGCACTCATCCAATTTGTTTTTTCTATATCACTACAGAAGGCATCTGGATTACCAAATTCTCCATTTTTAGCTTGAGATGCAATATTTTTCCACATATCCCATGATTCACCAAAGCCATTTTTAATATTACTTAAATCAGGAGCATGATTTTGATCACCATAACAAGATGTATCTGTACAACAACCATTAGTAATAAATACTAAATCATCTTCCATTAAATCAATATGTTCTTCTTTATTATCTTTAACATAAATAATTTGTTTAGCTACTTTTTTATCACCAACAGTATCGATTATTACATTTTTAACATCCATGCCATATTCAATTTTTACACCATGGCTAGTAAGATATTTAACAAGTGGAAGAATCATACTTTCAAATTGATTATATTTAGTAAATCTTAATGCACTGAAATCTGGTAAACCATCAATATGGTGAACATATCTACAAATATAACGCTTCATTTCAAGAGCTGAGCTCCATTTTTGGAATGCAAACATTGTTTGCCAATAAAGCCAGAAATTTGTATTCCAGAAACTTTCAGGTAAAACATCAGAAATCTTTTTATCTTCTAAATCTTTTTCTGGAGTAATAAATAATTTTGATAATGCTAAAGCTGATTCTTTATCTAAATCAAATTTACCATCAGTATGAGCATCATTACCACGATTAGTAGTAGCTCTACATAATGAATAGTTAGGGTCTTCTTTATTTAACCAATAATATTCATCTAAAACTGATACATTAGGAGTTTCAATAGATGGAACATCTCTAAACATATCCCACATACATTCAAAATGGTTATCCATTTCTCTACCACCTCTCATGTAGAAGCCTTTAGTGATATCTTTACGACCATCACAACTACCACCTGCTAATTCTAATTTTTCTAATAAGTGAATATGCTCACCTTTCATTTGGCCATCTCTAACTAAATAGAAGGCTGCTGAAAGTCCGGCAAGTCCAGTACCAATAATATAAGCTGATTTTTTATCAACTCCTTCTGGTTTTTTTGGATGAGCGAATGCCTCATAAGTTCCTGCTGAATAATACATTTTTAAATCCTCCTTATTCATTTACAAGTTCATTATATTTATAATTTTTTTAGATTAAAATAAGCAATTTTTCTTATATGTATGATATTTAAACACCTAAAAAAAATTGGAGTATTTTTTTACTCCAATCATTATTTTGTCTAATTTTTATACAAACATTAAAATTTGTCAAAATTTATTATCTTTTCTTAAATTATTAAGTGCTTGATCAATTGTCCCTTTTAATAAAATACTAATCTTATTAACTATAACTTGAGGATTTTCTTTCATATCATTTTTTATCCATTCTAAGACTTCTGATACCAAAGCATATTTATAAAAATTAGCAATAAATACTTTATCTTCTTCTCTAACGACTTTATCTTTAGCTTTATCATTTACTACATCATAAATCAATGGGTAAACTAATTTATATAAATAATTAATCAAAATATCTAAAGGAACACTTCTACAAATATTAATAATAAAAGGTTTATCTTTTTTTATTGTTTCAAATATAGATAAAAAATTTTCTTGCCAAGAATTGAATTTACCTTTTTCTTTTAAATTTTTATCAGCATCTTCAATACATATCCATTCCACTAAATCTACAATATCTTGAAAATGATAATAAAAAGTTTGTCTATTAATTTCACAACGTTCTGATATATCTTGAACAGTAATCTTAGTAATCGGTTTTTCTAATAATAATTCTTTAAATGCATAAGCAATAGCTTTCTTTGTTGTTGATGAACTCACTATCTTACCCTCACACTTTTTCTTTATAATACATTTATTTAGTTGTTTTGTAAAGAAGATATAACAATACAAAATTTATAAATAAAATTTATTTTAGTAACCAATTAATAAGATTAATTGCTTTAATTCCATCAAATATCTCTTCATTTTCATCTAAAGATAAAATTATTTTTTCGTAATTATCTTTAACTTTCATAAGAGGATCTAATTCTCTTTGTTTTGTTTCTTCATTTGTTAATGATTCAGTTACTTGAAAATATATTTTTTAGATTTATAGTAAAAAAATTTTTACAACTTTTTGCACTGAAATGCAAAAATATTTTCAAAATTTATCAATAAATAGTTTCTTTAAATGAAGAATTAGAAAATCTTTTACATTAGAAAAATTTTTTAATATAATCTTAGATTTATTCGAATCTAGATATTTTTTTTACGTTTACAGTGAAAAATTATAATAAAAAAAGTTTGACATATTCATTATATCAAACCAAAATATTCAAATGGAGCAGGTGACGGGAATCGAACCCGCGTAGTCAGCTTGGAAGGCTGAAGTTCTACCATTGAACTACACCTGCATAATAATGGCGGATCAGACGGGAATCGAACCCGCGATCTTCTCCGTGACAGGGAGACATGTTAACCGCTACACCACTGATCCACTCATAACTGGCGGAGCAAGAGAGATTTGAACTCTCGCACCAGGTCGCCCCGGTCTATGTCCTTAGCAGGGACACCTCTTCGGCCTCTTGAGTATTGCTCCAACGGTGCGCTTAATTAATATATCATAGTTAATTTTCATCTTCAATACTTGATTAAATATTTTTAAATTTTTTTGTTAATTTATTATAAAATAGCATTTTGAGGCTTTATTTTTACAACATTGACATTCTTTATTTTTAATTCTTTGATTAAATGGTAATAAAATATTTTTATCTAGTTTATTAAAACAATCTTCACATACATAACTTAATTTTGTTTTTGTTAATAAATATTCTTCTTCTAAAGATTTATTAAATAAATTATTTTTAATATTTTCATTTTCATTATTCATAAATTCATCAATATCATTAATATCTATTTCATTTTCTAAATCATTATATGTTGTTTTGATTTTAATTCCATTCTTTCTAACTTCAAAAATATAATTACAACCAGCCTCTTTTAAAAATAAAAATTTTTCTTTAGCTTTTAATTCACCATTTGGAATTAAAAATTTATATTTATTTTTTAAATTTTTTATTATTTCTCTTGCTGATTCTTTATTATTTTCAAATATAATTAAGCCAAAATTATAAGGGCTAATTATTGGATTAATTAAATTATATTTTTTGTAATAATAATCTACTGCATAAATTATATTATTATTAATATTAAATTTAATTGTCCATTTATCAGTTTTATAAACATTTATATCTATAATTTTTTTTAATTCATCATTTATATAGATAGTGCTTATAATATTATTTTCATTATATTGATATCCTTCTATTACTTCAAAAGAAAAAAGGTATTTAATTAAATGAGACATTTCACTTAAGATATTCAAAGCTTCTGTTCTAGCTTCAATTTCTTTATCAAAACAAGCATATCCAATAATTTTACCTTCTTTAAGATTAATATATTTATCATATAAAGGCTCATCAATATTACTTATTATTTTTTTATAATTATTTTTATTAAATAATTCAATAATTTTATTTTCATATATTTTCCATATATAAACAAAATCATTTAAATATATAATTTGAGAAAAAGTATCATTTATAAATTCCATATTTACATTATACTTGAAATAAAAAAGAAATTAAAGAATAAAAAAATATTGATTTGTACAAAATTATGTCATAATATTATACATATGAAAAAATATATTATTCCAATTACCGATTTAAGAAAAACAAATGACATATTAGATTTGTCAAAAGATCAACAGCCTATTCACATTACTAAAAATGGTTATAGTGAAATGGTTTTATTATCTGAAGAATTATTTGATAAAATTTATCAACCAAATATAATCTCAATAGACAAAAAAAATAAAGTTCAACACATAAACAAAGTTATAACTAGTCAAGATCATATTCATGGTCTTCTTAATGTTGGAGCGTATTCTTTACCAGTTAAAGTAGGAAATGTTACTGAAAACATAAAATATATTAAAGAAAGTATTTTAGAAGCTGAAAATAAGAATTTAGCAATTTTAGCCTTACCAGAACTTTGTATATGTGGATATACATCTAATGATTTATTAATTCAATCTTCTATGTTTGATTTAATAAAAAAAGGCATTAGAGAAATCAAAGAATTTACTTTAAATAAAAATGTTGTTGTCTTTTTTGGTGCGCCTATTGTTAATAATAATCTTCTATATAATTGCGCTGTATGTGTTCAAAATGGAAAAATTCTTGCTGTTATTCCTAAAAGATATGTACCTAATTATAAAGAATATTATGAAGGAAGATATTTCACTCCTTATAACAAAGAAAATTCAACAATTTTAATTGATAATGAAGAAGTCCCATTTGGAAATAAAATTATTTTTCAAAACGATAATTATTTAAAAGAAATTATCGGTTGTGAAATTTGTGAAGATGCTTGGGTTAGTCATTCTCCTTCTTTAGATTATGCATCTTCAGGCGCCACTATTATTGTTAATTTATCAGCAAGTAATGAAACTTTAGAAAAAGATGAAATAAGAAGAACATTAGTTAAAGAAGCATCAAGAAAATTAGAATGTGTTTATATTTATTGTTCTTCTAGTTATGAAGAATCTACAACTGATTTATTATTCTCTGGTCACTCATTAATTCTTGAAGGTGGAGACATTATTAACGAATCAGAATTATTTTTTCCATCAAAATTAGAAGCTACTATTGATATTTCAAGAATTAAAAATACTAGAAGATATTTAACCACTTATTCAACTGATCAAGATGAAAATTTTATTGTTGTTCATTATCAAGCAAAAAGAACATTACTTAATACTTTATTAAATAGAAAAATGTCTAAATATCCTTTTATATATAACGATTTTTCTTTAAAAGAAGTAAATTACGATAAAGTCCTTTTAATGCAAGCTTTAGGCGTTGCTAGACGTTTAAAAGCTATAAATTGTAAAAATGTAGTTTTAGGCTTATCTGGAGGTTTAGATTCTACTTTAGCTTTATTAGTTTTAAATAAAGCTTATGATATTTTAAATTATGATAAAAAGAATATAACTTGTATTACTTTACCATGTTTTGGAACTAGTAATAGAACATACAATAATGCACTTGCATTAGAAAAAGAATTTGGTAATACATTATTAGAAATTAATATTTCTAAAGCTGTTGAACAACATTTAAAAGATATTGGGCATGAAAATCATAATTACGACATTACTTATGAAAACGCTCAAGCTAGAGAAAGAACAAAAGTGTTAATGGATTATGCTAATAAAGTAAATGGAATAGTTATTGGAACAGGAGATTTATCTGAAATTGCTTTAGGTTGGTCAACTTATAATGGAGATCACATGTCAATGTATGCTGTAAATTGTTCAATTCCTAAAACATTAATAAGAGGAATGTTTACATATTTTATTAAAGAAAAAAAATATCCAGAAATCACTAATGTCTTACAAGATGTATTAGATACACCAATTTCTCCTGAATTAATTCCAGGAAAAAACGATACAATTATTCAAGAAACAGAACAAATTATTGGCCCATATATGCTTAATGATTTCTTCTTATATCATTTTATCACTGATTATTATTCATTTAGTAAAATTTATTTCTTAGCAAAAATTGTTTTTAAAGATATTTATTCTTCTCAAGAAATAAAAAAATGGCTAAAGTCTTTTATAAAAAGATTTTTCTCTAGCCAATTTAAACGTTCTTGTATTCCTGATGGAGTAAAAGTAACAAATGTTTCTTTATCTCCAAGAGGTGATTTTAGATTACCAAGTGATGTTTCTTATCAATCATTTATTGATGAAATAGATTCTCTTGATTAAGATAATTTATATATTTGAGGTAAAACTAGTTGTGTATTTGCTGAAGAAGTATAAGTAGTAAATCTAGGACTAGATGTATTATATAGAATTATACCAGCATTATTTTTTATAGTAGCATTTCCATTATTAATTTCTATTTGCCAATCATTATAACTATCCCAAACCATAGTTTTTTTACTACTAGATCCTAATAATTTACCATTATTTTCTAAATTATAAACATTATTATTTATTGTTAAAGTAAACACTAAAGCATCACTGGGTAATTCAGTAATAGAATTATTTTCAATTTTAACATTACTTTTTAATAAATAATCTTTTTCCATAGAAGAAGCAACAACATTAAATTTTTCATTAACAAGAATTACTTTATCATTATTATTTAATGATGTTTTATCATTAACTAATTTATAAATTTTTTCATTTTCTTGATTAACAATAATCCCTTCATATATTTCTTCTAAATTACCAAATTTACAAATAACACCTGTAGTTCCTACACTTAATATTTCATTTTTAGTATTTTTATCTAGCCATAAGCAATCAGTATTAGAAATTGTTTTTGTAGAGTCATCTGTATAAGTAGCAGTTATTGTTAATCCATTAGGATTAAATTTTTCTCCTTCTTGATAAACACTTTTTTCTAAATTTCCAGAAATAACAATATTTTTTACACTTTTAACAAAAACTTTAACTGTTGCTTTAATGTTTTTATTATCTTTACTTATAGCAGATATATTACATTCTCCATTATTATGAGCAGTAATAACACCATTATTAACTGTAGCAGTTTCATTATTATCACTAGTCCATTCCACATCATATAACGCATCACTAGGATTAGGTTTAACATCTATTTTATTAGTTTGTCCAATTGTCATATCAATATTAGTTTTGGATAAAGTAATGGATTTTAATTCACTTTTATTAGAAGTAGAAGAATAATCACCATATTGGTTAACTACATTTTTTAATGCAGTATTATATGATTTTCCATCATAACAATAAATTTTAGATGCATATTCTGGATGATCAATAAATGGGTTTCTATTACCTTGAATTTTATATACTTCTTCATTTCTTCTAATTTCTTGCTCTGTTACAGGTTCAGTTAAATGCCATTTCATTAATGTAGAAATTTTACCAATAGTTTTACAACTACCTGCACTATCAACAAATTGAAGATTATATTGATTTCCCCATCTTGTTTGCATATACATTAAAATTCTTGCTGTAGCCCCTCTATAACCAACACCTGGATAGAAAAAGCCACCTGCCGTATAACATAAATTTTTATAATTAGTTGAGCCATTATGTTGAGCAATATTACTTTTAATTTGAGGAACTTCATCAAAAGATTTACTACCTCTAGTAGAATTTAATTGAAATTCAAGTGGTCTAAGATGATGAGCATCACTTCCTGGTCCACTTTTTGCTGGAAATGCTTTTCCACTATCTTTAGGCCAAACATGTTCTCTATTTGTAGTGCCAACATTGCCACCAAAACCAGAGAACTTAACTGATTCACCAGTATAAAACCAAATAATATTATTTGGATTATTTGGATCAGCATCTGTAGTTTTATATACTTTTGCCAAACCATCATATGTAGTGTAATTTTTATGTGTATCAGTAACTAATTTAGCAAGATCACTTCTTAAAGCTAAACCAGTTTTAGAAGAATCAATACTTTTATAATAATCTCCTTCATATGGATCATGACTAATTATAGAACTATTTTGTGAGATACTAGAACTATTTGAAGAAATTGAATTACTAGTGCTTGTATTATTAGTATTTATACTTGAAAAAGTATCACTAGATTCATTTGAGTTTGAAACACTACTAGAAATAGAAGAATTTAAAGAACTAGTAGTAGAACAACCTACAAGTAATAAAAACAAAAAAAGTATTGACTTTCTTTTCATAAAAACTCCTTAACTACTATTATAATAATAAATATAGACATGAAAAGCACCTATATAAGGTGCTTTAATTTAAATTAATTAAAATTAATTAAGCTTTGTTAATACAGCCAAAGATTTCACATTTAGCTTGAACAACAGCTTGAATACCTTTTTTACCAGGGCCAATAATTTTACGAGGGTCATATACTTTTTGATCATTAGCAATAACTTCTCTAACAATTTTTGTCCAAGCTTGTTGACATTCAGTATTAACATTAATTTTAGCTGTTCCTAAAGAAATAGCTTTTCTAATTTGATCTTCTGGAATACCTGATCCACCATGTAAAACAAGTGGTACACCAACGATTTGATTAATTTCATCCATTTCTTTGAAACCTAATTTTGGTTCACCATGATATGGTCCATGAACTGATCCTAAAGCAGGTGCTAAACAATCAATACCTGTTTTTTGTACCATTTCAACACATTCAGATGGTACAGCATACATTGATTCAGCAACTACAGAATCTTCTTGTCCACCAACTTTACCAAGTTCAGCTTCAACTGAAACACCTCTAAGGTGAGCATAATCAACAACTTCTTTAACAACTCTAATATTTTCTTCAAGTGGGAAATGTGATCCATCAATCATAACAGATGTAAATCCTGCATCAATAGCAGCTTTACAAATTTCAAATGATCCACCGTGATCAACATGTAATGCTACTGGAACAGTAATATTATGATCAATAATTAATCCTCTTACTAATCCAACAACTGTGTGCCATCCACCCATATAAGTAGCTGCACCTGAAGTAACTCCTAAAATAACTGGAGCATTTAATTCTTGAGCCTTATCAAGAATTGCTGCAGTCCATTCAACATTATTAATGTTAAATTGTCCAACTGCGTACTTTCCTTCTCTTGCTTTGAGAAGCATTTCTTTCATATTAACTAATGCCATTTTATATATCTCCTTTAATTAATACCAAAATTAATAATCTTCAGAAGAACGTTCTTCATCATCGTCTTCTTCATCTTCTGATTCTTCATCTTCCTCATCAATAAAGTAGTCGTCTTCACTTCTATCTTCATCTTCAACTTCATCAGCTTCATCAGAATAAACTTCATTCATATCAATATGAACTTTATCAAAAGTATATCTAGATCTTAAATCCCATGTATTATCACCTAAAGTAATAAAACGACCATCTAATGATAAAGCAGTATAAAATTTACTTGCTCTTTTCTTTGCTTCTTCTTCACTTAAGCCTTGAATTTGGCTAACTTCTTCCCATAATTTTGAAAAAACAACAGGATTTTTCTTTCTTGAAACTAATTCGAATGCGACATCTAAATTTGACTTTTCCATTTTTTTCTCCTTTACATTCTTTCTGGTGCAGTAACACCTATAACTTCTAAAGCATTTTTCAATACTATTTCACTTGCTTTACATAAAGCCATTCTTGAACTAGAAACAGCTAAGTTATTTCTATCTATCACTCGACAAATAGTATAAAACTCATTAATCGAAGTAGCAAGTTTTTGAATATAATTTGTAATTTTATAAGGTGATCTAGTAGTTGCACTAGATAAAATTTCTTTAGGATATTCCGCTAAAATTTTTAATAACGCTTTTTCTTTTTCTTCTACTAAGCATGCGCCATTAACATCTAAAGGAATATCTTTACCTTGTTCCATTATAGCACATAATCTAGCATGTGCATATTGAGCATAATAAACTGGATTAGATGCTTCCATTTTTTTAGCTGAATCAATATCATAATCAAGATGAGAAGAAGCTGCTCTTGAAACAAAGAAATATCTAACAGCATCAATACTTGTCTCTTCACATAATTCTTTCATAGAGACTGCATTACCAGTTCTTTTTGACATTTTATATTCTTCACCATCTTTAAATAAACGAACCATTTGAATTAATTCTATTTCTAAACAAGATCTAGGATAATTAAACATTTGTAAAGCTGATTTCATTCTTTCAATATAGCCATGATGATCAGCGCCTAAACAATCAACACATAATTTAAATCCTCTTTCAAGTTTATTAACATGATAAGCAATATCTGGAAGTAAATAAGTATAACTACCATCTGATTTAATTATAACTCTATCTTTATCATCGCTAAATGCTGTTGTTTTTAAATATGTAGCCCCATCTTGTTGATAAATATAATCTTTACATTGTTCAAGAACTCTTTCAACTCCGCCATCTTGACGAATTTTAAGTTCTGAAGAAAATACATCAAACTTAACTCTAAACATGTCTAAATCTTTTTCTAATTTTTTTAATTCAAGAGCAGTTCCTCTTTTCTTGAAATATTCAAATCCTTCTTCAGAATCAACTAAATATTTATCTCCAACTTCAGCAATAATTTGTTTAGTAACATTAAATATATCTTCACCATGATAACCATCTTCAGGAAAAGGATAATTATCATTATGTTCTAATATTTGATGATATCTAGCTCTAATAGATTTAGCTAAATTATTAATTTGATTACCAGCATCATTAACATAATATTCTCTAGTTACATCATAACCAATTTTAGAATATAATCTACAAATGCAATCACCAATAGCAGCGCCTCTAGCATGACCTAAATGTAAATCACCTGTAGGATTAGCAGAAACAAATTCAACATTAATTTTTTCATGATTACCATAATTAGAATTACCATAATCTTGATTTTGATCAATAATAGTCTTAATAAGTGAATTTAAAGATTCTTGTTTAATAAAAAAATTAATAAATCCTGGGCCGGCAATTTCAATCTTTTCAACTACTTCATCATTAATTAAATTAACAATTTGTTCAGCAATAACTTTAGGTGCTTGATGCATAATTCTAGCCATTTGCATTGCTATATTAGTTGCATAATCACCATGTATTTTTTCTTTAGATCTTTCAATGATAATATTATTCATATCCACATCTTGATTAAGTTTTTTTAAAGCTTCTAATAATAATTCTTTTAGATGTAATTCTATATCTAACATATTTCACCATCTCCAATAATTCTTATTTCATTACTTGAAATAATTTCATTTGAGCTTTCTTCATATAAATTATACTTTAATTTAATTTCTAATTCATCAAATTTTATTAAACTTGCTTCAGTTATAAAAAATAATTTATGATTGCTAGATAAATTTAAACAATATTTCTCTTTTTGATTAAGATTCAAACAAAATTCAATAAAAGTAGATGGATAACTTTGTTTAATAAAACACATACCATCTTTAAATTCCATTTCAAGTCTCATAATCTCATTATCAACTTTAAAAGCATAACTAAATTTATTAACTTCTTTAGAAATTAATTTACCAGCATATTCTTCTTTTTCTTTTTGATTAGTATCAAAATAAATTGTTTCTCTAATTAAAGTTGTTTTAAAGCTCTTCATAACAAAATTATTATACATAAAGATAAGAAAAATACAAAAGAAATTATAAAAAGATAATTTATTTTTATTTCTTTTTTATATTTTTAAATATAAAATACAAAAATAGCATTGAATAACTATCATAATGTATAAAATATTACTAATTTTACACAATAATATTATGAAAAAGAAATTATATTTATTTATTACTTTTATTATTATTGGATTATTAACTTTTTCTTTTTTTAATGTTTTACATGTAAATAAAATAGATATTAATAGACCTAATTATATTGAATTATATGATAATAATAATGAGTTATTTTATTCTTATAATAACGATTATCAAGGTGAATATGTTGAATTAAAGGATGTTTCTAGTTGTTTTATTAAGACATTAATTAATACAGAAGATAAAAATTTTTATAATCATCATGGTTTTGATTATTTAAGAATTATTAAAAGTTTATTTGAAAACATAAAATCTAATTCTTTAAATCAAGGTGCTTCTACAATTACTCAACAACTTGCAAAAAATTTATTCTTAAATAATGAAAAAACTATCTTAAGAAAAATTAAAGAAGCTCAAATAACTAAAAAATTAGAGAGTACATATTCTAAAGATTATATTCTTGAATTATATATAAATACTGTTTATTTTGCCCATAATATTTATGGATTAAAATCCGCTAGTGAATTTTATTTTCATAAAGAACCATCATTATTAAATTATCAAGAATCATGTTTATTAGTAGGTATTATTAACGCTCCAAATTTATATTCTCCATTAATAGATTTAAATGCTTCTAATGATAAACAAAAAACTATTGCTTATAATTTATACAAAAATAATATTATAAACATTAATGAATATTATGATATCATTTTCAATAAATCTATTATTTATGGTTCATTAAAAAAAGAAAATAATGTAGAAAAATATTATCATCAAGCTATCTTTAAAGAATTAAAAAATTTAAATATCAATTCTTCACTTAATGGTTTAAAAATAGAAACATATTTTAATAAAGAAATAGAATCATTAATTAATAATGTATTAAATAAATATGAATTAATTGATCAAGTGTCAATTATAGTAATGAAACCATATTCTAATGAAGTTTTAGCCTTAGTAGGAGGTAAAAATTATTACAAATCACAATACAATAGAGCGTTAGAAAGTTATCGTCAAATTGGTTCAACCATTAAACCTTTTATATATTATTTAGCTCTAGAAAAAGGATTAACACCTTTAAGTAAATTTACTTCTGAACCAACTAAATTCACTTTAGAAAATGGTTTAACTTATTCACCTAATAACGCAAATAATATTTATGCATATAGAAAAATCAATATGGTTGAAGCTTTAGCTATGTCAGATAATATTTATGCAGTAAAAGCCACTTTATTAGTAGGATCATCTAACATAAAAAAGTTATTGAATCGATTGGGTTCTAATATTCAAAACGAAACATTAGCAATTTCTTTAGGGGGTTGTGAATTAACTCCATTACAATTAATAAGTGCATATAACACATTAGCAAGCACTGGTAAATATTATAAACCTCATTTTATAAAAAAAATTTCTTTATTCAATGATACAATCTTATATGAAGATAAAAAATTATCAAAAAATGTTTTAAATTATGATACTACTTTAATTATTAATCATTTATTAAAATCACCATTTGATCAAGGATTAAAAACATATTCTTCTCCTACTATGTTACCATATCAATTAAATAAAACATTCGCGTGTAAAACAGGTTCTACACCTTCTTCATCATGGGTAGTAGGATTTAATAAAGATTATACTTTACTAGTGTATGTAGGCGATGACAATAATAAAACTCTCCATGATGGGAGAGTCTCAAAAAAAATATTTAAAGATATTGTTTTTTCTTTAACATTAGATAAAGAAGATAATTTTTATACTTATCCAAATAATTTAAAACCATTTAAAATTCATAATGGAATAAATAACACTTATTCTTTTACATATCTAACTCAAAAATATTAATCTTTATAAATCAAAATACATGCAGTAGCCTCAATAGCTTTAATTAAACCTATTTCACCACATTTTTCATTAGTTTGAGCTTTAATAGAAACTTGATTTAATTCAAGATTTAAATTATAAGCAATATTTTGTCTCATTAATAAAATTTTATCTTTTAATTTAGGTCTTTCACAAATAATATTTATATCAATATTAGATATTTTATATCCTTCTTCAAGAATAAAAGAATAACATTTTAATAAAATCTCTTTAGAATCCATATCTAAATATTTATCATCATTATCAGGAAAAAAAGTACCTAAATCACCTAAGGCAAGTGAACCTAACATAGCTTCTGCTAAAGCATGATAAACTACATCACCATCACTATGAGAAACTGGGCCTTTTTCAAAATCAAATTTCACTCCACTGATAATTAAAGGTCGATTATTATTTTCTAAACGATGAATATCTCTACTTTGACCGATTCTAAACATTTTTATTTACCAGAAACATTAAATCTAATTAACAAACAATCGCCATCTTTAACAAGATAATCTTTACCTTCTAAACGAATCTTACCAGCTTCTTTTAAAGCTTTTTCTGATTTATATTCAAAAATATCTTCACATGCATAAGTTTCTGCTCTAATAAATCCTTTTTCAAAATCTGTATGAATAATACCAGCGCATTGGGGAGCTTTCATACCTTTTTTAAAGGTCCAAGCTCTTACTTCATCTTCACCAACTGTAAAAAATGTTCCTAAATTCAATAAAGAATAAGTTGATCTAACAAGTCTATCTAATCCTGTTTCATTAACACCTAAATCTGCTAAATATTCTTTCTTTTCTTCAGTTTCTAAATTAGCTAATTCAGCTTCAATTTCTGCTGATATAGCAATACATTCAACATGTTCATCTTCAGCAATTTTTTTAACAACTTGATAATATTTACAATTTTCAGGATGAGCATAATCTTCTTCAGAAACATTTGCAACATAAATCACTGGTTTCATTGTTAATAAATTAAATGATTTAATAATTTGTTTTTGTTCATCAGTTAAATCAACACTTCTAGCGGATTTTCCTTCATCCAAAGCATTCTTAATTAATGTAAGAACTTGTAATTCTTCAACAGCTGTTTTTTCTTTAGTAGTTCTTGCTTTAACTTCTACTTTACCAATTGCTTTAGTAACAGTATCTAAATCAGCAAAAACTAATTCAAGATTAATAATATCAATATCTCTTTGAGGATCAACATTACCATCAACATGAATAATTTCTGAAGAATCAAAACATCTAACAACATGACAAATTGCATCACATAAACGAATATTAGCTAAAAATTGATTACCTAAACCTTCACCTTTAGATGCACCTTTTACTAAACCAGCAATATCAATAAATTCAAAAACCGCTCTTACTTCTTTTTTAGGGTGAAATATATCCACTAATTTATCAAAACGAACATCATTTAGCTCAGCAATACCTGAATTAGGATTAATAGTAGCAAATGGATAATTAGCAGCCTCAACATGTGAATTTGTTATTGCATTAAACAATGTTGATTTACCAACATTTGGTAAGCCAACAATTCCCGCTTTTAAAGACATAAAAAATAATACCTCTTTTCTTTTCAAATAAATATTATCATTTTTTTATTATAAACGATATTAAATATTAAATTTTATTAAAATAAACATTTGTTTTGTCGAGTATAATCGACAAAATTACATATTTTCTGTCGAGTATAGTCGACAATATAAGCATTTTTTGTCGAGTATATTTTTATTTTATGATTTTATAGTAATAATACTTACTTTTTTAATTTTTATAACATTATTTACTCGTAAGTAAATTACTCAGAAGTAAATAATATTTATTTTTCTTTTAATACTTCAATAGGATTACCTTTAAATGCAAAAATTAAAGATAAAAAAAGTAAATATTATAATTTGTTCTGCATTTATAATTATTTTTCCAAATCAAAAAAATTATCTAATTCAATAAAATCAACATTTTCGTTTCTATCATATAGAAAGCCAGATTTAGATATAAACACATATTTATAGCAATTTAAGCCAGTTGATTTTACTTGTTTAATCTCATTTTCAATTATACTAGCATTTATAGGATTTTTCCTAAACTTTACTTCATAAAAAACATACCCTTTTTCATCTTGAGTTACAACATCAAATTCTCCATTAGTATGTTCTTTAGGATTATCATAATAATATTTTCCAATTTTTTCAAAAACAGGATTGATTTCACCTTTTTTATTTTTTCTAATCAAATATTGCATACATATTGTTTCAAAAACATGTGGAACATATTGTTGTTCAAAATCTTGTTCGATATATTTAGAATAGAAAAAATCAGCATTCATTATTTTCATTTGAGATAAATATTTAAATATATATCTATAATA
>ERZ1106969.257-NODE-257-length-60882-cov-14.305226_pt1 | contig 60882 bp, 44 predicted proteins | sample MGYA00403685_ERZ1106969 | MGnify/ENA primary metagenome ERZ1106969 (study PRJEB35170, sample SAMEA104062416) | human gut metagenome | biome: human gut; feature: human-associated habitat; material: faeces | place: Denmark | collected 2012-05-18 ... | reverse complement strand
TGGCTCACGGTTCGCCAATTCCAAACTGCCGGCCGCCCTCTCTTTTCCGCCCAGGCTGTGAAAGGTCCGCTGGCACCGGCTGCGCTGGGAAAAATGCGGAGGCGGTGGGAAGTAAAGGATAGGGACAGTGGGATATAGAAGTTTTGATAGAGTATTTTATTTAAAGCAGCACATGGAAAATGGGAGGCTGGGGCATGAGTAAGGAAGAACAGGTTTTTGGCGGATGCTGGTTCTTTTAATAGTAAAGGATACAAATTTATGAAAAGAAAAATAAAATTATTAATTGTGCTTTTTACTCTAATATTATATCTTATGCCAGCACTATACTTTGATTTCATAGCATTTAATAATGCTGAATATCCCCAAATGTATTTATACAAAAATATAGAATGGTATCCGTCCCTGACATACCGTGATAAAGGTGCTGAGTATATTGAAGGACAGTATACCTATTATGGCTGGTGCTATAAAATAGAAATGAAAGTTTTTAAAAACAGTCAAACTCAACAGGTCTATAATTACTTCTCCGGGCATGGAACAGCAGTAAATTTCCTTATTTTTGGAAAGACTATTACAAGAAATTTTTATAATGGGGTTTCCATTAGATATTATGATATGCCGGAAACGCAATAATTTTGTATATGCCATCTCGGTTTATTGATTTGTACGCTATTTTTATGGTTAAATCATCCTAAAGTGAAATAAGCTTATTATATTGTAGCGCTATACTATTTATCCGACGAATAAAGCAAATGTACGAAAAACGGTTAGTCAGATATACATACCATATAATTAAAACTGAGAAGAGCCTTCAATGAGAAGGGCCTTCTTTTTTTTAACATTGGGCGGTGATCGAGAAATTTTCCTTTTTAAATATTGTTGACAAGGAAACAAAATGGAGATGGAATAAATGTGTCCATGGAAACAATAAAAGATAAAGGAGTTGTAATAGATGAAAAGTGACAGAGGTTTTTCTAAAGATTTTCTGCTCGTGGTTATCGGCCAGATTATATCGTTGTTTGGCAATCAGATTTTGAGGTATGCGCTTCCGCTTTATCTGCTGAATCAGACCGGGTCTTCGGCTTTGTTTGGGACGATTTCGGCGTGCGCATTTATCCCTGTGATCGTACTGTTCCCTGTGGGAGGAATTATTGCAGACCGGGTGAATAAGAGGAATATTATGGTGATGCTGGACGTTGCCACGGCGGCGTTAATCGTCCTTTTTTATGTGATGGCGGGAACTGTTGATATTGTGCCGCTCATGGCGGTTACCATGATGGTTCTGTATGGGATACAGGCAATCTGATGCAGGCGAATTCTCTGATCGATGTGATCAGCTCCCTGGCCAATATGGCTGGGCCGGTGATTGGCGGCATTCTGTTCTCGGTTGTAGGGCTGGTGCCGATTCTGTACGTAAGCACTGGCTGCTTGCAGGGATTCTGTCTAAGAAGCTTAAGCCGAAGGCAATACCGGCACTGATAACAGGGGGCGCCGTGTCCATGCTGCTGATTCGAGAAGATCGGAGACCGCGTATATCTTCCGTTTTATGCGGCGGCGGTGATTGTGACGGGAATTGGTGTGCTGACACGCGGAATTTTCAGGGAAGTGGACCGGAAAATGGCGTAGGGAAGGCGGCCATCTGCGCATGAATGTAGAGAAATATTAGGAAAAAAGTAAAGATATTGCGTGGTTAAAATGATAGAATGAGTTTATAACGAAGAAATCAACAGAGGAAAGGCGGTGGGAGGTCTATGACAGGGATTTATGCTCTCGTACATATGGCGGTGGATTTATCCTGCGCCTTTCTGGTTTACACATATGTGTTGGGCGGAGAGCAGTGGTACTTGTGGCTGCTTCTTTATAATTTCTGCGCGTTTGCCCTGCAGATGCCGATCGGGGCGGCGGCCGACCGGCTGGATCGCAACAGCTGTGTGGCTGTGGGAGGCTGTGCCGGTGTTCTGGCCGGGCTGCTGCTTGGAGTCGCGGGATTTCCGGCCGGAGCTGCCGTTGTGGCCGGAATTGGCAACGCCTGCTTTCATGTGGGAGGCGGGATCGATGTCCTGAACCGCAGCGAGAGAAGAGCGGCGCCGCTGGGAATCTTTGTGGCTCCCGGCGCGCTGGGGATATTTCTGGGAACCATGCTCGGCCGGGCCGGAACGGAGGCGGCTGTGTGGATCGGCGGTCTTTTGATTCTCTCGGCGGTGGTGATCCGCGCGGCGGCGGGAAGAGAGAAGCTGTGGCTAACATCCGGCAATGCGCCGTTTTCCTTCTCTGTGCCGTCAAGCTCGATGCCGTCAAGCTCTGTGCCGTCAGGCAGGACACTGATGGCGGCTGCCTGTTTCCTGGCGGCAGTGATTCTGCGGTCCTATTCCGGTATGATACAGAATTTCCCATGGAAAGAGACACTGGCGGGAAGCGGCTTAATTCTGGCTGGCGCTGTTGTGCTTGGAAAGATGGCGGGAGGCGTTTTAGCCGATAAGTTGGGCATTCAGAGAACTGCCTTCCGTTCCATGTGCGCGGCTGCGGTGGGATTTCTCTGCCTGGTTTATCCGGCTGCGGGGATTCTGGCAGTATTTTTCTGGAATATGTCCATGCCGCTGACCCTGTGGGCTGTTTCGAAGGTATTTCCGGGGGCGAAGGGCTTTGGCTTCGGTCTGCTGACATTCGGCCTTTTTGTGGGATTTTGCCCGGCCTGGCTCGGCGGAAGCAGCGTCGAAGGCCCGGTACAGTCCGGCATCCGCTTTATGGCGGGAAATGCCTCCTCTCCGGTCGGTATGGCTCTCATGGCGGTGGTGTCCCTGCTGCTTCTGGGCTGGGGGCTTAAGCAGGTGGCGGAGTGATGGGGCTGTGGATTGTTCCCGTTCTGCTGGTGTCGCTGGGGCTTACGGTTGCTTTGGAGGAAGGCTTCGGTTGGCTGACCGGCGTGCGGGACCCATGGGATATACTGCTGGTTTTACTGGTTAATCTGCTGACGAATCCGGCTGTGGTATTTCTCTACTATGTGAACTGTCTGTATCTGGGCTGGAACCGTACCGTAATTACTGTAGGACTGGAGGCGGCGGCAATTGCAGTGGAAGCGGTGTGCTATAGGGCCGCAGCAGGGAACATACGGCATCCCTGGCTCTTTTCGATTGGTGCGAACCTGGTTTCCTTTACGTTGGGAGCGATGATTACACGATACATTTAAGCGTCGGACAGAGATGAATCAGATTAAGTGAAGCAGAAAGCGAGGCGGAGATTATGAAAATAGAGATTGGAACAACCTTCCCATCCCATTTTAAAGCGTCATACCCGGAAGAATTTGAGTTATTTTCCCATTTTGAGACGACGTCAGGAATTCCGACGGTTTTGTTTGCGGTAACCACATGGAAAGAAAATGGAAAGCCTAACGTCTGTTTTCACGCATGGAGCTGTTTCCATGGCGACAAGACGGCCTTTTTCGCGGTGATGGGGCCTGTACCAGCATACGCATACTTATGCCAATATCCAGAGGGAAGCATGCTTCGGCATTAACTTTCTCCCTGTGAGCTGCTACGACAGGCTGATCAATACGATCCGGGGCAACGAGTATGAGGCGGACGAATTTCAGGCAGGCGGATTCACGGTGCAGGATGCAAAGACGATTCACGCCCCCGTGATTCAGGAGGCTTTCATCAATATGGAGTGTACGCTGAAAGACATTCAGGATTTAAGCGGCGCCGGAATTACGGCGATGGTGATCGGCCAGGTTCAGCATATATCTGTCGAGGAGGAGTATGCGCAGGGCTATGAAAAACGCTACGGCAAAGACGGATTTATGATGTTGATTCCGGCCCCTCAGGATCTTAAGACCGGGGAGCCCGCACAGTCGGCAGTCGCGACGGTAAACATCGAAAGGCTGGACTGAAGCAGCGTTAAAGAGCACTCTCACGAATCTGAGCGCAGGGGAGTTTCCAGGAGTGCTCTCAAAAAGTAAGGGAGGAGAGATCAGAATGAGAGAAAACAACAATGGAGGACCATTGACCGGCCGGGCAATGGCATTAAGTCCTGTCCGGGAGGCGGCCGTATTCCTTCTGGTTCTGGCGACGTTACTACTGACGCCGGGAAAGAGAGCTGGGGCCGATGTGATCTGGACGCCGGACGATTCTTTTTACGACCAGCATTACGAAGACTGCGATTACGAGGGACGCCGTTATTACGCCAATGGCGCCGACGGATATGTGACGGTTATGGAGAGTCCCGAGAAGAGAAATGTCCTTGATGTCCTTGCCAATGGCCCTGTTCTGTACGTGTCCATGACGTATGACAAGGGCATGTCCGGGAAATGGGGACTGGTCCAGTACGTTTTAAATGACGAAGGACAGCCGGCGGAAGACTACAGCTGGGCTGAGGGCGCCACCGTGGGCTGGATTAAGATGGAAGAGCTCTTAAGCGTATACGACGGTTACAGCTTTGCCGAAGAGCACAGGGCGGAGATTCAGGAGACGGATGAGGGCGCGGCGCCAAAGGTGGTCATGCCGGATACGGGGACCATCTATCTCTGGGAATATCCCGGCTCGGAGATTTCATACGGGACGCTGGAATCCATGGAGAGTGAGATCTCCATCGATCAGACGTACCAGGATCCGGGCGGAGATCTTTGGGGCCATTCGGGCTATTATTTCGGCTATAGGAATTTCTGGATTAACTTAAGCGATCCGGGCGAGGCAAATCCGGAGTTAAAACCGCAGGAAAAACCGAAACTTACCCCTCCTGCAGATCGTAAAACGCTGGAAAGCCTTCCAAAGACAGGCAGATCCGGCCTGGTACTGCCCCTCACCGTGGCGGGGCTGATCGTCCTGACCATTGTCCTGACCGCGCTTGTAATCCGATTTATGGCGGTTAAAAAGAGGGATGAGGAAAAAACGGCGGACGGCGGGCGGAAAGAATCTTAAAAAGGCCGCGGGAGTAGGAAATTCCATGGTAATTTTGTAAGAAAATAGTAAAGCAAAGATACCTTTCTTGTGGTAGAATGGAAACAGACTAAAGCTGAAATAACACAAGGGAGGTATTTTTCATGTCAGAAACTACGAACATTCTGGTGGTAGATGATGAAAAAGAGATTGCTGAGCTGGTAGAGATATACCTGGTCAGTGACGGATATAAAGTATTTAAGGCTAATAACGCCATGGACGGATTGGATATTCTGGATAAAAATGAGATTCATCTGGTTCTGCTCGATATTATGATGCCGGGCATGGACGGGATGGAGATGTGCAGAAAGATCAGAGAGACAAACAACATACCGATCATCATGCTGAGCGCCAAGTCCACCGATTTAGACAAGATTATGGGACTGGGAACGGGAGCTGACGACTACGTGACGAAACCGTTTAACCCGCTGGAGCTGACGGCCCGTGTGAAGTCCCAGCTGCGCCGCTACACCCAGTTAAACCCCAACAGTGCGGTGAATGAGAAGGCGGGCAACGAGATTACCATCCGCGGACTGATTATCAACAAAGACAACCACAAAGTGACCGTTTACGGGGAAGAGATCAAGCTGACCCCGATTGAATTTGATATCCTCTATCTTCTGGCCTCCAATCCGGGCCGTGTGTTCAGCACGGATGAGATATTCGAGAAGGTGTGGAATGAAAAGGTATATGAGGCCAATAACACGGTCATGGTACATATCAGGCGTCTGCGCGGCAAGATGAAGGAAGACACAAGGCAGAATAAGATTATCACCACAGTGTGGGGGGTAGGGTACAAAATTGAAAAATGATATGAACCGGCGCTTCCGCACCCGTGTGATAACAAATATTTTTTACAGCGCGGTCGTTACCGTCCTGATCGAGGTCTTTCTCGTTACCAACGTATCTCTGATCGCCACCTATATGGACAATGCGGGAATCGATAATTTCTTTATATCGATTCTCGTCTCCTTTGACGTGGTGGTTATTCTGATGTATGTGCTCTTTGGCATCCTTGTCTTTACTGTCACTTTCATGATTCTTCAGGAAAAGTCGCTCCGCTATATCACGAAGATTTCCGATGCCATGCAGAACATTTCCGAAGGGGATTTGAACGTCACGGTGGAGGTGGAAGGAGACGACGAGTTCTCTTCCATGGCTGCCAACCTAAATAAGATGGTAGAAGACTTAAAGGAGCTGATGGATAAGGAGAGAGAATCCGAGCGGACGAAGAATGAGCTGATTACCAACGTGGCCCATGACCTGCGCACTCCGCTTACCTCCATTATCGGTTACTTAGAGCTGCTTTCCGGCGACGTGAAGCTGGAGCCGGAGATACAGAAAAAGTACATAAATATCGCATATGTGAAGACGAAGCGTCTGGAAAAGCTGATTGAAGACTTATTTGGGTTTACAAAGATGAATTACGGAAAGCTTTCCATGCATGTGGGCCAGGTGGATGTGGTGAAACTGCTGAGCCAGCTGCTGGAAGAGTTCTATCCCAGCTTTGTAGACAAGAATTTATCGTATGAACTGCAGAGCAACGTCCCCGTCAAGGTGATTACCGCAGATGGGAATCTGCTGGCCCGGCTTTTCGATAATCTGATTAACAACGCCATCAAATACGGCGCGGATGGAAAACGGATCATGGTGAAGCTGCATGCGGATGATGAGATTGTCACAGTTTCAGTTATCAACTATGGCTATGTGATCCCGGCGGATGAACTGCCGCTTATCTTTAACAAGTTTTACCGTGTGGAGCAGTCTCGTTCCACCAACACGGGGGGAACCGGACTTGGCCTTGCCATCTCGAAGAATATCGTGGATATGCACGGCGGTACGATCACCGTGACCAGCGATTTATCCGGTACGGTATTTACGGTGAAACTGAAAGTGAATTTTGACGTTAACAAGGAAAACTTTGGAAAGATAGGATGACAAAAGGATGAGATTCAGAAAAAATACCCTCGTATGGGCGGTGATACTGAGCATGGCAGGCAGTGTTTTACTGCCTGCCTCCTGTGTAAATGCCTATGCTGCGCAGAATATGACAGAGCCGGCGAACAACTTAAATACCGAGTCCGATATTTATCTGACGTCGTCTCCGGTCGTGATGGACGTGACTTACGGATATGACGGGGCGGCCAAGAGCGGCCGCTATGTGCCGGTTCAGATATCCCTGGCCAATCAGGAGCAGAAGGCGTTTGAAGGGACTCTTCGAATCCAGGCAATGGAGTCCGACTATGAGATTTATGATTACGATTACCCGCTGACCCTGTCCGCAGGGGAGAAACTGGAGAAGAACCTGGACATTCCGGCAGGCAGAGGTGAGATTCTGTATGTAAAGCTGTTCGATGGAAATGGCACGGAGCTTGTGCGCAAACGTCTGAGAATCAATGTGAGCCGCGAAGTCGCAGAGCTGTATGTGGGTATCCTTTCCGATTCTCCGGACAGCTTGAATTATTTAAACGGTGTGGGAGTCAATTACAGTTCGGTCAGGACGAAGACATTTAATCTGACGGCGGATACCATGCCGGATAAGGCTGTCGGGATGGATCTGCTGGATGTACTGCTGATCACGGATTACGATACGAGAAAGCTTTCAGACAGCCAGACCGACGCCATCTGGGAGTGGGTCAGAGGGGGCGGAACGCTGTTAATAGGAACCGGCGGCCGTGCGAATGATACGCTGGCGGCATTCCGTGAGGAGATTGTCGAGACGGCGTTTCCCGCGCCGGATGTGCGTTCCGTGGATATGGGCGTGGAATACGCCACCAATGGCCCGGGAGATTCCTTTATCAATCTGACCTGCGCCGACATCTCGTTAAAGGGCGGCACCGAAGTGCTGGCCAACGACGAGTTTCCGGTTCTCACATCGACTCCGAAAGGAAAGGGGCTGGTGGGAGTCGCCGCCTATGACTTCGTGGATATCTCGGACTTCTGTGAGACACAGCGTTCCTACGTGGATAAGCTTCTGACCGCGCTTTTGGGAGAAGATAAGCTGAACAACTTATCCTCCTATCTCTATTACGGCAATTCCAGCAAATACTGGTCGGTTCAGAGCATTTTGAACACAGGCAATGTAGATAAGCTTCCGAATATGCCGCTGTATGTGATTGTAATTCTCGGTTATATCATTCTGGTAGGACCGGGGCTTTACCTGCTGTTAAAGAAGCAGGAGCGGAGAAGATTTTACCGGACCGGAGCGGTCGTTCTGTCCCTTATCTTTGCGGCGGTCATCTACCTTATGGGAGTCGGAACCCGGTTTAAGAATACGTTCTTCACCTACGCCACGATTCTGGATACGTCGGAGAAATCCATCGACGAGTACACCTACATCAACATACGGACTCCGTATAACAAACCGTACGCGGTTTCACTGGATCCGGGCTATGACCTGCTTCCCATAACCAGAAGCTATTATTACGATATGACGCCGGTGCCCAAATTTACAGGCACGGAGGAGAGCAGGGTACGGGTCGAGTACGGGCTGAATGAGACGAAGATATCCGCTCAGAACGTGGTTTCCTTCACTCCCAAATATTTCTCACTTGTGAAGAAGAGTCCCAACACCGAGCACCAGGGGCTTACGGGAAATGTCACTCTGTTTGACGGCCAGATAAGCGGTACCGTGACGAACCGGTACTCGTTCCCGGTGGAAAAGGTCGGAGTGATGATGTTCGGCCAGATGATCGTGATCGATGAACTGGGGCCGGGAGAGACGATGTCGCTCGACGGTCTGAAGGTCATCAATTATCCGCTGAACAGCTCCTATTTAATCGCGGAGCGTGTGACGGGCGGCTATCAGTATGAGAAGCCGGATATCGAGGATGAGAACTACATGCTGGCACTTTCCCGGGCAAACATCCTGGGCTTCTATCTCGACACGTATGCCTCTGTCTACAGTCCGGAAGCGCGGATCGTGGCGTTCAGCAGAGAGCAGTCTGACAGCAAATTCCTGGCAAAGGGTGACTACGACACCTACGGCATGACCATGTTTACCTCTGCCCTGGATATCAGCACGAAGAAAAACGGCTATACCTACCGTTCGGCTCTGATGAAGGCGCCTCACGTCGTGAGCGGCCAGTATTACGCGGCCAGCAACTCCGTCTACGGCATGGACCCGACGGTTTTAGAGTACTCCCTGGGGAATGACATCGAGGTGGAGAGCCTGACATTTGAAAAGATTTCGGATGAATTCCTGGAAGGTGAGAAGAACAATGGATTGTCCATGTTCAGCGGAAGCCTTTATTTCTACAATCACGATACGGGGATTTACGATCTGATGGATACCGGAAAGAGCGTCTACGCTGCAGATGAACTGGAGCCTTATCTGTCTCCTGGAAATACGATGACAATCAAGTATATCTTTGACAACAACACGGATTACAGCTGGGTGACACTGCCGATGCTGACCGTCCTGGGAAAGGATAAATGATGCTGGAGATCAGAAACTTAAAAAAGACATTTGGAAAATTTTACGCGCTGAACGGTCTGGACATGGACATCGGAGATGGAGCGCTCTACGGATTCGTAGGGCCTAACGGAGCCGGAAAGACGACGACCATCAAGATTATGACCGGACTTTTAGAGGCGGACGAGGGGCAGGTGCTGATCGACGGCGTGAATGTAACCGGCGGCCTGTCCCAGCTGAAGCTTAAGATCGGGTATGTGCCGGATTTCTTCGGCGTATACGACAATTTAAAGGTCAGTGAATACATGGAGTTTTTCGCCTCCTGCTACGGAATCAATGGATTAAAGGCGAGAACGCGTTATATGACGCTTCTGGAACAGGTTGGACTGGAAGACAAGGTGAATTTCTATGTGGACGGTTTATCCCGCGGTATGAAGCAGAGGCTGTGCCTCGCCAGGGCGCTGATCCACGATCCGTCCCTTCTCGTCATGGATGAGCCGACCTCCGGACTGGATCCGAGAACCCGGTTTGAATTTAAGGAGATATTAAAAGAACTGCGGGAGCAGGGAAAGACGATCCTGATCAGCTCCCATGTCCTCTCCGAGCTTTCCGAGCTCTGTACGGACATCGGGATCATCGATCAGGGAAAGATGGTGTTAAGCGGCAGTATGGAAGCGATCCTGCGCCGCGTCAATACCTCGAATCCGCTGATCATCTCCATTCTGGGGAGCAAGGAGAAGGCGCTGACGATTTTAAAGAGCCAGCCCTGCGTACAGACCATTTCCGTAAAGGAAGGCAATATCATGGTCCAGTTCGTCGGGGACGAGGAGGATGAGGCGGTTCTGCTTCAGCAGCTGGTGGATGCGGAAGTGATGGTGCACGGGTTTATCCGTGAACCGGGAAGCCTGGAATCCTTATTTATGCAGATAACTGACCACGATGTAGAAAAGGCGGTGTTAGTACATGAAAATGAATCCGGTATATAAAAGAGAGACCACCGTCAGCTCCAGAAGCTTCAGGCTGGCGCTGATCATTATGGTGTTTAACGGAATTCTGGCCCTGGTGGCCCTGCTTAACATGTATTCCGTGGTTGCGAGAGTAAAGATAACGGCGGAGATCCAATACTCCTCCTTCCTGAATCTGTACGTATTTGTAAGCGTGGTGGAGTTCGTCATGCTGATGTTCATCATGCCGGCTCTGACTGCCGGAAGCGTCAGCGGAGAGCGGGAGCGGCAGACGCTGGATTTGATGCTGACAACGACGATGAAGCCGTCGGAGATTATATTGGGAAAGCTGAGCGCGTCCTTCTCTACCATGTTTATCCTGATTGTATCCAGCTTTCCGCTGCTGGCTGTGTCCTTTGTATACGGCGGTATCACGTTCTATGATGTCTGCCTGCTTCTCCTGTGTTATGTGGCGGTAGCGCTGCTCACCGGGAGCATGGGAATCTGTTTCTCGGCCATTTTCAAGCGTTCCACCATTGCTACGGTGGTAACCTACGGCATTTTGATTCTGATTGCGGCGGGAACGTATGCGGTTAACGTGTTTGCACTTTCCATCGCCCGCATGAACATGAACAACACGTACATAAGCTCGGTTGGCTCCATGACGGAGCAGGCGAATTCCGGCGGATTCTTATATCTGCTGCTCTTTAATCCGGTCGCCACATTTTACGTGATGATTAACCGACAGGCAGGAGATAATCAGGTTACCGGAAGCTTAAGCCGCTGGTTCGGCCCGCATCCGGAGAATTTCATCATGAATTACTGGGTGGTCATAAGCATCATCATCCAGCTGGCGCTGTCTGCGATCTTCTTGCTGATCGCCATTCGCGCCATCAATCCGGTCAAGAGAAAGCCGGTAAAACAGCAGAAGGTAAAGAGCAAGGCGAGAGTGAGTGTCCCGGCGGCTGGCAGCCAGTCGTAAGGCGAAGCGCCGTGTCACGGTTTGGCTTATTCCCTGAAAGAAAAATTTGAACGTGGCTGTTGGACATAAAATACGTGTGTCCGCCGGCCGCGTTCATTTTTATAGCTTGTATCCAGATGACAGAATGCGGGAATATCAGGGATTGGCTGGACATGCCCCTTTGCAAAATTTAAAAATAAAGGAGAAAACATATGCTGACAATTGGATGTCATTTATCATCTTCGAAAGGTTATCTTGCCATGGGAAAAGAGGCTGTGAAGATTGATGCAAATACGTTTCAGTTTTTTACCAGGAATCCGCGGGGAACGAAGGCGAAGGCCATCGATGAAAATGACGTGGAACGGTTCCTGGCATTTGCGAAGGAGAACGGGATCGAGCAGATTCTGGCCCACGCTCCTTATACGCTGAACGCCTGCTCTGCGGATGAACATCTGCGAGAGCTTGCGAGAGATACGATGGCGGATGACTTGAGGCGTATGGAGTATACGCCCGGCAACTGCTATAATTTCCATCCGGGAAGCCATGTGGGACAGGGGGCAGAAGCGGGGATCGCGTTCATTGCGGATATGCTGAACCAGATTTTGAAACCGGAGCAGCGTACTACGGTTCTCCTTGAAACCATGTCCGGGAAAGGAAGCGAGGTGGGCCGCGAATTCGAAGAACTGCGGGAGATATTAGACCGTGTGGAGTGTAAGGAACGCATGGGCGTCTGCCTCGATACATGCCATGTGTGGGACGGAGGCTATGACATTGTAAATGATTTGGAGGGCGTCATTGGGAAGTTTGACCGGATCATCGGTCTGGAAAAGCTGAAGGCCATTCATTTAAATGACAGTCTGAATCCGCTGGGCGCCCATAAGGACCGCCATGCGAAGATCGGGGAAGGTTGTATCGGGGAGGAAGCGCTGAAGCGCGTGGTGACGCATCCGGCTTTAAAAGATCTGCCGTTTTATTTAGAGACACCGAATGAGCTTCCCGGGTATGCCAGGGAGATTGCAGTCATGAGAGAGGCAAGCAGATAAAAAATAACTTATAGTTAAAAAACAAAACCATGAATTAAAAGACACTCAATTGTATACCAGTTTGAAGCCTGCTATAATAAGACCATGAAGGGCCCTTCTTCATAGAAAACAGGAGGGATTATGTATGGCAATGAATGCGGTAATACGTGAAAAACGAAAAGAACTGGGACTGACCCAGGAGAAGGTTGCAGAGTATTTAGGAGTATCTGCGCCAGCCGTGAACAAGTGGGAAAAGGGGATCACCTGCCCTGACGTTTCGTTATTGCCTGCGTTGGCCCGTCTGCTGAAAACGGACTTGAATACGCTGCTCTGCTTCAAGGAGGAATTGACAGAACAGGAGATCGCCGGATTCTGTATGGAAGTGGCGGAAACGGTCCGGGCGGATGGAATGAGCGCGGGAATCAGGCTGGTGCGGGAAAAGGTACAGGAATATCCCGCATGCGGTCCGCTGATTCACAGGGCTGCGATGGTGTTAGACGGCGCATGGTTTATCAAAGGCTCGTGTTACGAGGAGCGGGAGGAGTATGCGGAGGAGATTATCTCTCTGTATGAGCGCGCGGCGGAGTGCGGTGATGAGAAAGTCGCCACCGGCGCCCGGTTTATGCTGGCATCGAAATATATGGTTCGCACGGAATATGAAAAGTCACAGAAGATGCTGGATTTGCTTCCGGAAAGAAACCATATGGATAAACGTCAGATCCAGGCGAATCTCTATATCAGGCAGGAAAAGCTTGATGAGGCGGCCCGCCTGATGGAGCAGACGCTCATTACGCGGCTGAATGAACTGGAGGGCGTACTGATCAGCCTCGCTGAAATCGCAGTGAAAGAGGGACGGCCGGAGGATGCCACAGACATAGGGGAACGCTGGAAGGCCGTTGCGGAGCAAATGGGACTGTGGAACTATAACGGGCTGGTAATCGCGCTGCAGGCGGCTCTCGACCGGGAAGATGAGGCACAGAGCGTCAAAATGATCAAAGAACTTTTAAAAGCGGCGGCAACGCCGTGGGAGATGGAAAACTCGCCTTTATTCCGGCATATTCCGGTTAAGGGTGTCCCGGAAACTTATACGAAGCAGATCATTCCGCCTATTTTATACGAATTTGAGAATAGCTCAAAATACGACTTCCTTCAGAGCAATGAGGAATTCAGGCAGCTGATCGAGCGGGGCCGGGAACTGTCACTGTCGGAGACAAAGTAAAAATCGTAATAGAAAATTTTGTAGATGGATGGAATCCCGGTATGGTATACTATACTCATATCGGGATATTTATTGTATAATAGGAAAGTGTTCCTATTACACAATAAGCCCTCCGGGCAGGAGGCGCACTCCGCGCTAAGGAAGTATGGTTGCTGAAGCAACCGCGCTTCGGCGCGAGAGTCCGGCGGGCCGGATTCTTTATTCTAATAAACGTGACAGGAGGCAGAAACATGGGAATTATAAAAGCAGTTACGACCGCGATCGGCGGTTCACTGGCAGACCAGTGGCTGGAGGTAATTGAGTCAGGCAATATGGGAGATCAGACAGTCTTCACCAGCGGCGTGAAAATCCGCAGAGGGTCCAATACGAAGGGAACGGATAATACGATTTCCGACGGTTCCGTCATCCACGTGTACCCCAACCAGTTCATGATTCTGGTAGATGGAGGCAAGATTATCGATTACACCGCGGAAGAGGGATATTATACCGTCAAGAATTCCTCCCTGCCATCCCTGTTTAACGGACAGTTCGGGGAGGCGCTTAAAGAGTCCTTTGACCGTGTGCGTTTCGGCGGCGAAACTCCTACGTCTCAGAAGGTCTATTTCATCAACCTGCAGGAGATCAAGGGAATCAAGTTCGGAACCCCGAATCCGATTAACTATTTTGACCAGTTTTATAATGCAGAACTGTTTCTGCGTGCCCACGGAACGTACTCGATCAAGGTAACGGATCCGCTGTTATTCTACGCCGAGGCTATTCCGAAAAACAAGGCAAGAGTCGAGGTTACGGATATCAATGAGCAGTATTTGTCCGAATTCTTAGAGGCGCTGCAGTCCTCTATTAATCAGATGTCGGCTGACGGGATCCGCATTTCCTACGTGGCGTCCAAGGGCAGAGAGCTGGGCGACTACATGGCGGATACTCTGGACAGTCAGTGGAAGGCTATCCGAGGCATGGAGATTCAGTCTGTAGGTATTGCCAGTATTTCGTATGATGAAGAATCCAAGAATCTGATCAATATGAGAAACCAGGGCGCCATGCTGAGCGATCCCGGTGTGCGGGAGGGCTATGTTCAGGGATCGGTAGCCAGAGGAATGGAGGCAGCCGGAAGCAATGCGCACGGCTCCATGGCTGGCTTTATGGGCATGGGTGTCGGCATGAATGCGGGAGGCGGCTTCATGGGAGCAGCTTCCAATGCGAATTTACAGCAGATGCAGATGAACCAGATGGCAGGAAACCAGCAAATGGCAGGAAATCAGCAGATGGCAGGAAACCAGCAGATGGCAGGAAACCAGCAGATGGCGGGAAACCAGCAGATGGCAGCCGGTCAGATGCAGGGCGGCCAAATGGCGGGAGCGCAGCCGACACAGGGCGCCGGCCAGGCAGGCGGCAATGGCCCGATACCGGGAACAGGAACCCCGTCCTTTGTACAGCAGGCGTTTGAGGCCAGACAGGCAGCAAGCCAGTCAGGTGACTCATGGACCTGTAAATGTGGAAATGTCAACACAGGAAAATTCTGCCCGGAATGCGGAGCTCCCCGGCCAGCCGGTCCGTGGACCTGTGAATGCGGAACTGCCAACAATGGAAAATTCTGTTCGGAGTGCGGGAAACCAAGACCATGAGTGCGACCATAACATATAAGTGCCCGAACTGCGGCGGCGGCCTGCAGTTTGATCCTGACAAACAGAAATATGCATGTGAATACTGTCTGTCCGAGTTTACTCAGGAAGAGCTGGAACGGCTGAGCCCGGAAGCATCGGCCGATCAGACCGGTTTCCCGTCCGCCGGTATGGCTGGAGAGGAGACGCAGGAGGACCGGAAAATGGAAGGGACTCCCGTCCTTTACACCTGTCCCAGCTGCGGAGCGGAGATCGTAACCGACGAGACCACTGCGGCCACCATGTGTTATTACTGTCACAATCCGGTAATTCTTTCCGGAAAGCTGTCAGGAGAGTATAATCCGGACTATGTCATCCCCTTTCAGCTGGACAGAGAAAAAGCGACCGCCATATTTTCCCAGTGGATGAAGAAAAAAAGATATGTGCCGAAAGCCTTTTATTCAGAGGATCAGATCCAGAATATGTCCGGTGTGTATTTTCCGTATCTGATGTACAGCTGCCGGGTGGAAGGAGAGCTGGAGGCCCGGGCCGACAGGCTGCGGATCTGGGTGAGCGGACGGTATCAGTATACAGAGACCCAGACGTACGATATTTTCAGGGAAGGCGACATGGAAGTGAGCCATGTCACCCGCAATGCCTTAAAAAAGGCAAACAGAGAGCTGGTGGAGGGTGTTCTGCCCTATGATATGGAGAAGCTGGAACATTTTACTCCCGGTTATCTGTCCGGCTTCGTGGCAGAGCGGCGTGATATGGAGGAACAAGACTTTTCCGCTGACGTATACGGCGAGGTTCGCCAGTTTGCGCTTGATTCCCTAAAAGAAAGTGTTGGAACGTATGACCGGGTCAGTGTTCGCCGGTCGGACGCGCAGCTGAGAGATGAGAAATGGGAATACGCCCTTCTTCCGGTCTGGACACTTACCTATCATGACCAGGCTAAAAACGAGATGTACTATTTTACCGTCAATGGACAAACTGGAAAAGTTTGTGGAAAACTTCCGGTTGATAAGACGAAATTGTTGATACTGTTTGCAGAAATTTTCTTCCCGGTCCTGCTATTCATGCTTTTGATGGGGTATCTGATATGATGAGACGACAAAGAAATGGTGTATCCGTATACATAAAAAACGGGAGTCAGCTGCTTCGGCTGCTGCTCTTTGCCGCGGCGATTCTCTTTCTGGCTGGATTCTGCATGGTGTCCACAGCCTGGGCCTCCGGGAATTCTGACCTGGCAGAAGGTAAAACCAGAGTCTTCGATCAAGCGGGACTGTTCAGCGAGGCGGAGAAGAGTTCCATGGAAGAAGAGATTGCCTCCATGCGGAAAGATATGAACATGGACGTGGTGCTCGTCACCACGGATGATGCAGGTGGAAAGTCAGCCGAAAGGTACAGTGAAGATTTTTACGCTAACGGAAATTTCGGGACGGGAAAAGACTACAGCGGTGTGATATTCCTGATTGATATGGATAACCGGGAGCTGTATATCGCACCGGTAGGAACGATGAACCGGTTTCTGACGGATAAACGGTGGAATACTATTTTAGATGACGCCTATGAGGGCGCATCGAATGGGGACTATGCGGCCAGTGCCGAAGCATTTTTAGCGGGTGTCCGCAAATATTACACGGCCGGAATACCGGGCGGTCAGTACAACTACGACCGCGACACCGGTAAAATCAGCGTTTACCGCAGCATAACCTGGCCGGAGGCCGCGTTAGCCCTGGCGGTGGCCCTGCTGGCGGCCATAAGCCCCTGTATTGGTGTCAGAAACCGCTACGCGATGAAGAAAGAGCGGAGGCAGGCCGAAAATTACTTAAAAGCCTACCGGGCAGACTGCCGCTTCCGTTTTTCTGCAAATACGGATAATCTGGTCAATAAGACCGTCACCCATATTGTGATTCCAAAGAATACTTCCAGCGGTCATTCCGGTGGCGGCGGTGGTTCCTCGTCCGGCCGCAGTACGACTCATTCCTCCGGTGGCCGCAGCTATGGCGGCGGCGGAAGAAAGTTTTAGAAAGCTAAGCTTAAGGGCAGCAGTGGCATTTATCCCCACTGCCGTACTATCTTGAACGGTATATGGGTCAAAATGTGGATAGAGATACCGGTACAGCCCGGTCGATTTCTAAAGTATCCGCGGTCACGATACAGTCATAAGCAAGAATATGGATGCCGGCCTCATGGGCCAGGCGCAGCGCATCCCCGAACTGGGGATGCGTTTTTTGATTGGGCGTAAACTCCCGGATTCCCTTCATCTGGATTACAAACAGGATATAGGCCTCATACCCTGCCTTTACCGCTTCTGCCAGTTCCAAAATGTGCTTGATGCCCCGCTCGGTCGGCGCGTCGGGGAACATGGCAATGCCGTTCTCCTCCAAAGTTACACCTTTGACTTCCATAAAGGCCGGTTTCGTACAGCTCTGAAACGCAGGGGCGGAAGAGGGGATGCGTGCAGGGGCAGAGGCAGAAATGAGGGGCGTATCGGGAAGCTGAGCACAGGCCGAATCAAAAGCCATATCAAAAGCCATATCAAAGACCATATCAAAAGCCAGATCGAACCGGGATTGTCCATAGGTGACTTCCCTGCGAATATTGGCCAGTCTGAGTGCCGGTAGAAACTTTTCGCCGTCATAGCTGTTAACCGGCAGTGTTGGCGCCTGCTCCATGGCATGAAGCCATTCCGCCCCCACCTGGTTAGGAGCCTGGGAATCCATATTGATAAGCAGGAGTTCTCCGTTTCGTTCCTTCAAGACCCCGATCAGCGAGTATTCCGTCTTTCTGCCCAGTGCTGCGGCCTCCGGATGAAACTGAAGTATCACCCCGGCGCCCGGCAGAAGCAGCTCTCTGCACCGTCCCGTGTTTTTTACATGGCAGACTACGGTTTCTTCCTCACCGCCCGCCTCTCGCCGGATAGCCACATGGGCGATAAAGCGGTTAGGCCGGCTTATAAAAGTACCCTGTATCATATGTTCATATCTCATGGTTAAAATATATCCTTTCTATGATTAAAACAGTCTGCATAGCCTGCGCCTCATTCATCGGAACGAAATCTCCCGCAAAGTGTGATGCGCAGCTGATGAAAACCAGTTCTCAACCCCATTCCGGCAAACGCAAAATGCCGCGCAGACTATTCCTAGCATACCACATCACGGGACAAAAATAAATTGAAATGTAATGTCCTCAAACTAAATACATATGTCCGCACTATGAAAACTTTTTTGCCGTTACTGGTTGCACCTTCAAACAAAGTATGCTACAATTCTGGCAAGGTTTCAGACCAAAAGCATGAAAATACGGCTGAATTACAATATGCAAGAGTAAGAAAGGAAAGACACATCATGGAATTATCCTATCAAAGCACCCGCGGCGGCGAGACCGGTGTGACGGCCTCCCAGGCAATCTTAAAGGGGCTGGCAGACGACGGCGGCTTATTTATGCCGACCTTTATCCCAAAACTCGATAAAACGATGGAAGAACTGGCAGGCATGACGTATCAGGAGACCGCCTATGAGGTGATGAAGCTGTTCCTCACCGACTATACGGAAGAAGAGCTGAAGAACTGCATCGCCAGAGCGTATGACAGCAAATTTGACACCGGGGAGATCGCTCCTCTGGCAAAGGCGGATGGCGCTTATTTCCTGGAGTTATACCACGGGAGCACGATCGCATTTAAGGATATGGCTCTTTCCATTCTGCCGCATTTAATGATCACTGCCGCTAAGAAAAATCAGGTAAAAAACAAGATTGTAGTTTTGACTGCAACCTCCGGCGACACCGGTAAGGCCGCCATGGCAGGCTTTGCCGATGTGGAAGGAACAGCCATCATCGTCTTCTATCCAAAAGACGGCGTAAGCCGCATTCAGGAGCTTCAGATGGTGACGCAGAAGGGGGATAACACTCACGTAGTGGCGATCCACGGTAATTTCGACGATGCCCAGACCGGCGTGAAGAAAATATTCGGAGACAAGGCATTTGCAGCCGCGCTCGCCGAAAAAGGCTGCCAGCTCTCCTCTGCGAATTCCATCAATATTGGCCGTCTCGTTCCTCAGGTTGTATATTATGTGTATGCCTATGCAAAGCTTCTGGAGGCCGGCGAGATCGAAGCAGGGGAGCAGATCAACGTGACGGTGCCTACCGGCAACTTCGGCAATATTCTTGCGGCTTATTTGGCAAAGGAGATGGGCGTCCCGGTGAAGACCCTGATCTGTGCTTCCAATGAGAATAAGGTCCTGTATGACTTTTTCCGCACGGGTACATACGACAGGAACCGCGATTTCATCCTGACGACCTCCCCATCCATGGATATCCTCATTTCCAGCAACTTAGAGCGCCTCATCTATTTAAGCGCCGGCAGCGATGCTAAGGCCAATGCAGCCCTGATGAAGGAATTGAGCCACAAGGGAAGCTACACGGTGACAGAAGAGATGCGCGGATTCATGAAAGATTTCCTCGGTGGCTTTGCGTCGGAAGAAGAGAACCGTGCCACGATTAAAAAGATTTTCGAAGACACAGGATACTTAATTGATACCCATACAGGCGTCGCAGCGTCTGTATACAACCATTATAAAGAAGAGACAAAGGATCCTGCCAAAACCGTGATCGCGTCCACAGCCAGCCCGTATAAGTTCTCAGGAAGCGTCCTGGAGGCCATCGACGGCGTTCGGCCGGAGGAGGATGAATTTGCCATTGTGGACCGTCTGGCAGAGCTGTCAGGCGTTGCTATCCCACAGGCTGTAGAGGAGATCCGTACAGCGCCTGTGCGCCATACCGCGGAGTGCGGCATTGATCAGATGCAGGCCACGGTAGCCGGGATTCTTTCAGTATAATTCGTGCAGCTCACCTGGTACAGCATTGCATAGATTCCTAAGTAATATCACCCGCTATCTACGCCAGGAGCATGCCTGCGAAGCTGTAACAGATTTCTTTGGATTTTTTACTGGCTGTCCGCATTGGGCAGAAGTCTGTAAAATCGAAAAGATGATGGTCGGAAAAGGCGATATGTAAGAAAATATGTAAGATTGTTATAAAAATCACAATTCAAAAATATTTATCTTTGCAAATGACGCGAAATGGTATATAATGATGTAGAAATGAAATAAATATAAATCGAATTGGAGGTTTGTGATATGTTAGTTTCAGCAAAAGAAATGCTTGAAAAAGCAAGAGACGGAAAGTATGCTGTTGGCCAGTTCAACATCAACAACCTTGAGTGGACCAAAGCGGTCTTACTGACAGCAGAAGAACTGAAATCCCCGGTCATCCTTGGCGTATCCGAGGGTGCTGGTAAATACATGACAGGTTACAAGACAGTATCAGCGATGGTAAAGGCTATGATCGGTGAACTGAACATCACAGTTCCGGTAGCTTTACATCTGGATCACGGCAGCTACGATGGCTGCTATAAATGTATCGAGGCAGGATTCTCTTCCATCATGTTCGATGGCTCTCACTATCCGATCGAAGAGAACGTTGAGAAGACGAAAGAACTCGTAGCAGTATGTGCAGAGAAAGGCATCTCCTTAGAGGCAGAAGTCGGCTCCATCGGCGGCGAGGAAGACGGTGTAGTTGGAATGGGCGAGTGTGCAGATCCGAACGAGTGCAAGCAGATTGCAGATTTGGGCGTAACCATGCTGGCTGCCGGTATCGGCAACATCCATGGCAAGTATCCGGAGAACTGGGCTGGATTAAGCTTTGAGACTCTGGCTGCCGTAAAAGACAAAGTAGGCGATATGCCGTTAGTACTTCACGGTGGTACAGGCATTCCTGAGGATCAGATCAAGAAAGCGATCAGCCTCGGCGTAGCCAAGATCAACGTAAACACAGAGTGCCAGCTGTCCTTCGCTGACGCTACCCGTAAATACATCGAAGCAGGCAAGGATTTAGCAGGCAAGGGCTTTGACCCGCGTAAACTTCTCGCACCAGGAACGGAAGCAATCAAGGCAACCGTCAAAGAGAAGATGGAATTATTCGGTTCCGTGGGAAAAGCTTAAGTTTGAATAATCCTGGATCCTGAAATGCAATTATTAAAAAAAATACTTGCATTTTTGAGAGAAATGGTTTATTTTAATTAAGGAACGATGGCGTTCTCCTGACAACAGGAGGGCGCCATTTCTGGTATCATAGGAACGTTCGCCCTATAAAACCAGAACCCTCCGGGGGAGGCGCAATCTGCGCCGGAGCGAGAGTCCGGAATGGCGGACTTAATCTGTCACAGATGATTGCGCGCATAACCAGGAAAAAAGAGGAGACTCGAGAAGTCTAAATTACAGACCAAATGAGAGGATGGAAAATTTATGAGCGAAGTAGTAAATGTTGCCGAAATCTTCGGTAAAAACGTATTTAACGAAACCGTCATGAGAGAGCGCTTGCCGAAATCCGTTTTCAAGAAATTAAAGAAGACGATCGAAGACGGAGCGGAACTGGACCCGTCCATCGCTGATGTTGTTGCACATGCGATGAAGGACTGGGCAATTGAGAGAGGCGCGACCCATTATACCCATTGGTTCCAGCCGCTGACCGGTATCACAGCCGAAAAGCATGACTCCTTCATTTCAGCACCTACCTCCGAGGGAAAAGTCATCATGGAGTTCTCCGGAAAAGAGCTGATCAAGGGCGAACCGGATGCTTCCTCCTTCCCATCAGGCGGTTTGAGAGCCACCTTTGAGGCGAGAGGCTATACTGCATGGGATTGTACTTCACCGGCGTTTTTGAGAGAAGACGCCATTGGCGTAACCCTTTGCATTCCCACCGCATTCTGCTCCTATACAGGAGAAGCCCTGGATAAGAAGACGCCTCTTTTAAAATCCATGGAGGCTGTTGACGAGCAGGCACTTAGAATTTTACGATTATTCGGCAACACCACTTCCAAACGTGTGGTCCCGTCCGTAGGGGCGGAGCAGGAGTATTTCCTGGTTGACCGTGAAAAATATTTACAGAGAAAAGACCTGATTTACGCAGGCCGCACCTTATTCGGCGCCATGCCACCCAAGGGGCAGGAGCTGGAAGATCATTATTTCGGAGCCATCCGGGAGCGTGTTGCGGCATATATGAAGGAAGTCAACGAAGAGCTCTGGCGCTTAGGCGTTCCGGCCAAGACCCAGCATAACGAGGTTGCGCCGGCCCAGCATGAACTGGCGCCGATCTACGAGCAGGTCAATGTGGCCGTAGATCATAACCAGATGGTAATGGAAACCTTAAAGAAGGTGGCCGGCCGTCACGGCTTAAACTGCCTGCTTCACGAAAAACCATTTGCCGGAGTCAACGGTTCCGGAAAACATAACAACTGGTCCCTGACCACGGAAGACGGAATCAACCTGTTAAATCCAGGTGAGACCCCTCATGAGAACATTCAGTTCCTTCTGGTGCTGTCCTGTATCTTAAAGGCCGTTGACCGTCACGCCGATCTGCTTCGTGAATCCGCGGCAGACGTCGGAAATGACCACAGACTCGGCGCCAACGAGGCTCCGCCCGCTATCATTTCCGTGTTCATCGGTGAACAGCTGGAGGACGTGGTCGATCAGCTTTGCAGCACCGGTGAGGCCACCCATTCCAAGGTGGGAGGCACATTAAAGACGGGAGTCAAGACACTGCCTGATTTATTCAAGGATGCGACCGACAGAAACAGAACATCCCCGTTCGCCTTTACGGGCAACAAATTCGAGTTCCGTATGGTAGGTTCCTCCGATTCCATTTCTTCCCCGAACGTGGTATTAAACACCATTGCGGCGGAAGCGTTCAAGGAAGCGGCCGACATACTGGAAAAGGCGGAGGATTTCGATACCGCAGTACATGATATGATCAAAGAGCAGCTGGCAGCCCATAGAAGAATCATTTTCAATGGAAACGGCTATGCGGACGCATGGGTGGAAGAGGCCGAGAAGAGAGGCCTTCCGAACATCAAATCCATGGTGGAAGCGATTCCGGCTCTTACTACAGAAGCATCAGTCCGGATGTTTGAAGCATTCAACGTATTTACGAAAGCCGAACTGGAATCCCGTGTTGAGATCGAATATGAGGCATACAGCAAGGCAATCAACATCGAGGCCAGAACCATGATCGATATGGCCGGCAAGCAGATTATTCCGGCGGCCGTCAAATATGCGACCATGCTGGCCGATTCCTTAAGCAAAGTACAGACCGCCTGCCCGGATGCCGATGTGAGCGTCCAGGCCGAACTTCTGACAGAGACCTCCGCCTATCTTTCTGACATGAAGGTAGCGCTGGCAAATCTGATCGATGTAACAGAGAAATGCGGCATCATCGAGAACAACAAGGAGCAGGCCAATGCCTACCACGATATCGTAGTCCCGGCCATGGAAGCGCTCCGCGCTCCGGCGGATAAGCTTGAGATGATGGTCGATAAGGAATTATGGCCGATGCCGAGCTATGGAGATCTGATTTTCGAAGTATAAGGGAAAATGGAAAAAGAACCGCCCCCTGTCTGACTAACAGGGAGGCGATTCTTTTTTTGCCGCTGAAGCTGCTTTTTAATGTCTTACTTATTTAATTCCAGGCCCGATCTCTTTCGTCGGAGACGTTGTCTGACTGCTGTCAGCCGGAGATTCCTGTGATGCACTGCCGGCGCTCTGTCCATTCTGTGGTGCATTGCCTGCGTTCTGTCCATCCTGTGCAGCACCTTCCACCGGTTCCTCTACCTTAGTGCAGACGCCGTTTGCGTCGACGGTATAATCGACACCGTCAAAATCGAGGGTAGTGGAAGCTGCCATCTTGCCGTCAGCAGGATTTAAGTAGTAGAGCTGCCCGTTGATCTCCGTGAGACCCGTGACCATGGCGCCGCTGCCGTTGAAATAGTACCATGCGCCGTCAACCTCGCGCCAACCAACGGTCATCTTTCCGGAAGAGGTGCTCAAGTAATACTTCGCGCCGCCGTCCTCCAGCCAGCCGGTCTGCATTCTGCCGTCCTGGTTTAAGTAGTACCAGTTTCCGTCCGGATTGATCCATCCGCGGGCCATATCGCCGCCCTGATTGAAATAGTACCAGGTGCCGTCCAGCTGCCGCCATCCGGTAGCCGCCGCGCCGCTGTCGGTCAAGAAGTATTTTTTATCACCTTCCGTATGCCATCCGGTTACCATGGAGCCGTCGCTGTTTAAGAAATACTTCGTTCCATTCTGATCCAGCCATCCGGTAGACATAATACCTGTATCCTGAAGGAAATACCATTTTCCGGCCAGCTGCTTCCAGCCGGTAGCCATCTTTCCAGAAGCCTCATCGAGATAATAATACTGATTCATCTGCTGAAGCCATCCCGTCTTCATGGTACCGTCGTTGCTTAAGAAATAACGTGAGCCGTTATCATCCAGCCATCCGGTACTCATCGCACCACTGGCATTGAAGAAATACCATTTGTCGGAAAGCTGTTTCCAACCAGTCACCATGCGTCCGGTCGTGTCGTCGAGATAATAGTTAAGTCCCAGCTTCTCCAGCCACCCGGTAGAAGCAAGACCTTCGCCGTTCATATAGAACCAGCCGGTCCCGTCATTGATCCAGGCGTCCTTCTGCATCTGATAGTTCTGGTAATAATACGTCTTGTCCCCGATGGTCCTCCAGAGATTCCCCGGGAGATAGGGAGTTAAGTCCTTGTAAAGGAAATTGATATCAACATTACCGCTGATGCCCTCGATGGATCCGGTGCTGGTGGCCTGCCACATGATCGGATCGGAGAAGTTATGTTTTACCTCGTAGCGGGCCACCCACACGTCATAGTGCATGTTTGTCATATCGATCTTATTGGCCAGCCAATAGTCGTTGGCATACACCATGGGATAATACCCGGCCGCCTTCACCCGTTCGCAGAAGGCGTTGATGATCTCCGTGACCTGTGCCGGCGGAAGAGAACCCAGTGTGGAGCTGTCCTCCGCGTCAAACGCGATTGGAAATGAAATCGGATAATCCTTTACCAGATCGAGGACGAAATCTGCCTCCTCCACAGCCATCTGCGGTGTGGTTGCCAATGAATAAATGTAGGCGCCGACCCGTACTCCGGCATCGGAAGCCTCCTTCACATTTTTGTGAAAATAAGGGTCTACCGCCCCTTTTGACCGGGTACCCAGCATGACGAATTCCACATCGTCAGCGGCTACTGTATTCCAGTCAATATTGCCCTGCCACCGGGATACGTCGATTCCTCTTGCCACGACGCCGTCGATCACGGTTCCATCCAGCATCTGATAATACCCGTTTACCCGTTCATAGCCCGCAGCGTAGGCGGGCGGGGCGGAGTACAGGAATGCTCCTGAACAGCCCATGACGGCGCTGAGCGCTGCCGCCGTAATTCTTCCAGTAATTCTTCTGTGCTTCAAAGTGTCAGCCTCCTCATCCTTGCAGTCAGTTGTTCCGATAAAACTACGATGGGTATCCGCGCCGAAGTGCAGATACCCACACAAAACCTTTATTCCCGCGGGCAACGAGCCAGGTGCCATGTCTGCATGAGCATTAGGCGGCTGCCGCGGTGTATTTAACTGAATTACTCTGCCTTTTACGGCAGTATGTCCGAATCATCTATCAGCCCGGTCCGTTTGTGAGTCCCGGTGCCAACTGGTAAACACCGTTGTTGGAGGAAGAACCTCCTGGAGCATTGCTGCCTCCCGGCGAGTTGCTGCCGCCTGGTGTATTGTTATTGCTGCCCGGGGCACTGCTTAAATTGCCATTCCCAGTGGAAGAGCCGCCGGGGCCACCGGAAGTATTGGTATTGGTGTTGGTACCGGAACCAGGCGCGTTCGTATTATTCGTTCCGCTGCCAGGCGCCGATACATTGCCGCCTGTGCTGGGCGCGTTGGAATTGCTGTTCTGGTAAGCGCCATTGGAAGCAAATGTATAGCTGACTCCATCAATTGTCAAAGTCGTATTAGCCGCCATCTTTCCGGTAGAAGGATCGAGGTAATAATAGACGCCGGAAAGCTGAATCCAACCTGTCATCATATGGCCTGCATCATTAAAATAGTACCAGGAGCCTTCAAGTTCCTTCCAGCCGTGAGCCATCTTACCGCTCGAAGTATCCATATAGTACTTATTCGTACCATCGCTGAGCCAGCCCGTCATCATCTTGCCGAGAACGTTCTTACTGTCTGAGTTCAGATAGTAATACTCTCCGCCGATCTGCTGCCAGCCGGTCAGCATCTTGCCGTCACTTCCAAAATAGAACCAGTCGTTACCGATCTGTCCCCATCCCAGCGTGCATTTGCCGTTTTCCTTAAAATAGAACCAGCCGCCATCCATCTCGCGCCATCCGGTAGACATGGTGCCGTCGCCCTTCATATAGTAATAATCATCACCAATTCTCAGCCAGCCCTTCACGAGAACACCGGTGTCATCCATCAGGTAGTAATACTTCCCGCCGTCTTCCACCCATTTCGTTGCCATGGCTCCGTTGGAACGGAAATAATACCAGTTATTATTAATCTGTTTCCAACCCGTCACCATGTAACCGGTCGAGAGATCCATATAATAATAAGTACCATCAGTACTTTTTGCCCATCCTTTATGTACAGACCCGTCCGCGTCCATATATTTCCACTGTGAGCCTTCCTGCTGCCATCCTGCCGCGGCCCACGCGGTGCCAGCCGGTATTAAAGTCGCGCTTCCCACGAGTCCGGCCAGGAGTAACGCAGTCATTGTTTTCCCACATCTCATCCTAATCTCCTCCTATTCTTACAAGATACGACATCACATATGAATTCATTATATCACAGGAGGCCTTATAATGCATAAAAAAATTATTACGATTTGTGGACAAATTTCCAAAACTCATCCAATATCCCTGCATTTTTTATAAAAATGCTTTGCATACCGGTACATTATGATCGTATATTCACCGAATTCTTCCCCCAAAGATGCCTTATACACAGCCCAAAGACTCCACAAAAATCCGCCAAGCGCCATATGTGCGTAGACAGAGTATCGCTCATTCAGTGACGGTTCCCGCTCCAGATATACCCGGATCAGACGTTCGGTCTCCTCATCCGTATAATAGGAATAGATCGCGCACATGGCCACATCCACCAGCGGGTCGCACATACCGGCGTATTCCCAGTCGATCAGCCGGACACTACCGTCCTCCAGCATCAGGAAATTATCGCCGTTGTCATCGAGATGAGAGAGAACCTTCCGGCGCCCCATGGAATCCAGGCGGTCCATTAATTCCGTCATCCAGCCATGTACCTTCCCATAATCCTCAAATGGGATGTCCCCATGCCTTCTGCAAAGGTCTTCATAAAAATCAATCCGCTCTCTCATATCAAAAGAATGTTCAACCGCAAGGCCGGAATTATGAAGGCGGCGTACAATTGCCATACATTTCTCCATCTGCTCCCAATTGCGCGGATCCGCATTATTTGCGCCATCGTAATATTCCGCGATTTTATATCCGGTATCCCCGTCAAAATAAATGATCTTCTCCGTAATACCGAGACCGGCTACCACATCATATACTGCCTTTTCCTGTCTCCGGTTAATGAGAAGCTCGGTTCCCGGCCCAGGAATTCTGCAGATATAGTGGCGGTCCTTTACTTTAAATAGAAACGATTTATTTGTCATACCCGATTTTAAGCATCTGATTTCCGTTATTTCCGACTCAGGCACTTTAAAAACCCGGGCGACCAGTTCCATGGCTTCATTGTCAGAATGACGCTGATATTTGATATCAAATTTTCGAAGCTCCTCCAGATTTTCAAATTCGTACACCTCATCCTCCGGTCTCCGGTTTATGTACATATCAATGTCGTCGTGAGCCTCCTTAAGATTTGGGAGGCGCTTTGCCGCTTCGCCCGAGAGCATATCCATATAGACATTTTCCCAGTAGAACTGTTCCGTTCCTGGAAGTTCATAGTAGGCCTCAAGAACCGGAAGAAACTTCTCAGAAAATTCCTTTGAGAAATAAGAAGGTCCATACATAACCCATTGATCGATACCGCCAACCGATACGCTCCCGATTCTGCCTTTCTTATTGTAATCGAGGCACCACTCCGAAGTTTCCCCTTCCATAAAAACAGAAGAGTACCAGGCGCCGCCCTCATAGGCGTGGTACATGTTATGCCGCATCCAGTTGTCAGAAGATAGCACATACATATTTCTTCCCCGCAGGACCTCCCTGGCACGGTAAATGGTAGTCAGTGTATTTTTAGATGAATATTCAGGATTATATAGAAGCTTCACATCATATTTATCAATCAGGTATTCAAATTTCTCTTTCAAATATCCCACGACAATCGTGATATTCTGTACGCCGACCTCATGGAGCTGGCGGATCTGCCGCTCGATCATTCGCTCTCCAAAGACCTCCAGCAGGCCTTTCGGTATTTCGAAGGTCAGAGGGACAAAGCGGGATCCAAAACCGGCGGCGATAATCAGGGCCCCGTCAACCTTATACTGTTTCAGAAGCTCCAGTCCGGACGGGAGCAGCTCATACGCACCGCCCGCACCGGCCAGGGCAATGAGATGCTCCGAAATACATTCTTTTACAAGATTATTGGCCGTTCCGAGAGAGACATCCAATGCCTGAGCCAACTCTCTCTGCGTGATTGCCGGGTTCTCAAGGATAGAACGGCAGATGATTACATTACGATTCATGATAGATACCTCCGTGGTTGATGATCATATTTTAGGGAAATGCATATTGTAAAAAGAAGATGTTTGGTGTTCAAAAATATAGATATATTAGTATATGTGAACATTATAGCATAATTGTATGGAAATGCAAGGCTGGAGTTGGTGAGGAAGTGGGGAGGGGAGGGAAGGGAAGACGGAAGAAGAGACGGAAGAAGAGACGGAAGAAGAGACGAAAGGAGGGACGGAAGAGAAGGGAAGAGGATACGGAAGAGAGGATTTTGAAGTGGCGCACGACTTAGAAAGGTGTAATTGGTAAATGGAGTGGAATTTTGACAAGTATAAGTATTATATATAGGTAAGTTTAGTATTATTATCAAGCAGATGCGTAGGAAGGAGGTTTGTAGTTGGCGGAGATTTAAAGTTAGGTGAATCTATTTGTTAAGTAGTATGGCATTGATAATCCGATCGATCTGATGAAATAATTTGTGAGGTATGAGGAGGGATAGATATAAAATAGGAGAGTGGGGGAAGATGAAAATATATATGGGGAAGAAAGCGCGCGGATTACGATAAAAGTAACTATGATGTAGAAAAAGCATTAAAGGTAGAAAAAGCAGTAAAGGTAGAAAAAGCATAAGCTTAAAAGTATATCTAACCAGATATTCGCAGCTTCTATTATTAAGCCCTTGTCACTAATAGCATTATTGCATTATTAATAATTGAAGCATACCATGAAAGTACGTTACCATAATAATGCAGATATGTATATTGGCAATATAATATTAGAGATCATGCTATTAAGATTTCAATAGTATGTCGTATTATGTGAAGCAGTTAAATACATGAAGTAAATTAAGAGAACCAGGTGGATAAATTAAAATATGGCCGGATTGTACTAATGGGAGTACAATATGCCGCAGAGGCCCGTTTTTCGTAAAGATTACGTAAGAAAATGCACAGAGAAAAGTTATAGCATTTTTGAAAAAATTATATTATACTGTCAGTGTGATGGAGGAAATGATATTTTCCTGGTGGAATTGTGAATATTTATTACTTTTTGAAAAATATGCAAAAAAAGTGAAAAAAAGTATTGATAATTTCCCTTATAGGAAGTATAATTACCTCGTAATGCAATTAGGAATTTCAAAAAGTATTTCAAAAAGAAAAAGGAGAGTGCATTAATTATGAGAAAGCAGACAAAATTAGTTGCAGTATTATCTGCAGCAGCTCTGTTAGCTATCGGTGCCTCCATGACCTCCTTCGCAGCTCAGGGCTGGCAGGAAGAGAATGGTACATGGGTTTATTATGACAAGGATGGTTATCAGGTAAGTGATCAGTGGCAAAAATCAGGTAACAACTGGTTCTATTTAAACAGTGATGGAGAAATGACTACTGACGCGATCGTTGAAGACGATGATTACACCTATTACGTAGATGCTAATGGTGCTATGGTAACAAATCAGTGGATTCAGGTAGAAAACGAAGACAGCTACGGCGATGACGATCCTGATTACTTCTGGTATTACTTCCAGAGCAATGGCAAAGCATACAAAGCTCCGACCAGTGGAAAAACTTCTTTCAAAAATATCAATGGTAAGAAATATGCTTTTGATAGCGAAGGCAAGATGCTTTATGGTTGGGTAAATGAGAGTTCAGAGCGTCAGACAGGTGATGATGCTTGGACTAACGGCCTTTACTTCTGCGGCGATGAAAATGATGGCGCTCAGGCTAATGGCTGGGCTCTGATTGATGTTGTAGATGACACTCAGGATGATCCTGATCAGACCTATTACTTCTACTTTGATGCAAGCAATGGTAAGAAGGTTAAGGCTTCTGATACTAGCGAATTAAAGAGCAAGACAATCAACGGATTAAAATACGCCTTTAATGAATATGGTAAGATGGTATCTGAGTGGGCAATGCCAAAGGCAACTGCTGATCAGGCTTCCATTAGCAGCTACCATTATTTCAACCTGTCAGATCAGGGCTGGAGAGCTAAAGGCTGGTTTAACGTTGTTCCGGAAGAAGATGTAAATGAAAGTGCATATAATGATGATAGTGCAAAATGGTTCTATGCTGAGAATGATGGTGATTTAGTTAAATCTGAAATCAAAACTATTTCTAGCAAAAAGTATGCATTTAATAACAAGGGTGAGATGCTTAGTGGTGTTCAGGCATTAGCTATGTCATCAAGCACTAAAATTGTCGGAAATAAGGCTATTGATGACGCTGATTTAGTTGATGCATTAAAGGCTGGTACGTTATCATTCGAAGGCTATAATGGCAATACTTACACAATCGGATCAGATGTATATGTTTACTACTTCGGCGCTGGTAGTGATGGTGCAATGAAGATTGGTAATCAGAATGTTGATGTTGATGGTGACACATATGCATTCTCCTTCGGCAAAACAGGTTCTAACAAGGGCCGTGGTTTAAGCGAGGCTGATGACGTTCTGTATGTAAATGGTCTTAGAATTAAGGCTGATTCTGATATGAGATATCAGGCATTTAAGAATGGTACATCTGTAGAAGATCCGACAACTATTATTAATGATCAGAATACTTACTTAGTAAATACATCTGGATCTATCATGAAAAATAAGAAGAATCTGAAAGACACAGATGACGGTTACTACTGCACAGATTCTAAGGGACATGTAACTGGTTATAGCGAAACCAAGTGCGGAACTAAGAAAGATGACGGTACCGTTTATACTTGTACTAATGCAAAGCATAAATAATATCTTCATTAACAGGATTTAGAAATTCTAATTGCCAAAAAGAGGTTATCGTAATATTACTACGATAGCCTCTTTATTATAGATAATTCTATTAATGAACGTATGTTAAAAGAGAAGTGTGTTTATATGAGTTTCAAATTAGAATTTATTTGCTTAGCAATGTAATGTACCATTTCAGCAAGTCGTTTTTTAAGACTTAATTTTATATACAGTAGTATATCTACACTATTATCCTTTTAGTTCCCCGTTTTTAGCCGCTCAAGTGCCATCGGGTGATACCTTGTTTATCGCCATAGAACCATCGTCTTGTAAATAATACCATTTCGTATCCTGTAACCAGCCAGTTTTCATAGATCCATCCGGATTAAAATAATACCATTTTTCCGTCCTGGCCAAGATAGTACCAGACACCGGAAAGGGCAACTAACCAGCCCATTTTGTACTCGCCATTAACATTTAGATAAAACCAATTTCCTTCATCTGATTGATTCCAGCCAATATCCTCATTTACCATGGAGTTGTATTTGTTGTCCGCAAAGGTATTACTACTGCCGGGAGCACCTGAAGTACCGCTGCTGGAACCACTGCTGGAACTTCCGCTGGAACTGTGACCGTCGATTTCTCCAGATGTCCTAACAGCATAAACCAGTGGCAGCGACTCATTTTTCCTTCATAAGCACAGCCCTCCATAAGTTCCGACAATATCTGAGAATTAATAAATACCAATATATTCCTGAGGATTTTTCTGAGCCTTCTCTCTGAGTTCTGTAAAGACAGATTCTTTCATTTGAATTTGAAAGGTGATTTTTTCATCTCCATTTGCAATTGCCAGGTAGTTGCTATAAATGGTAAATTCAAAAAGGCCGTAAGGATTTAATAATACTGCCCTTATAAAATCATTGTTTGGCTCTATCCCCAAACCATTGTCGGTTGTATCTGTTTCCAATATATAAGATGTGAATGAGATTGTAAATGGCTGTGGATACTCTTTATTTAAATATAAGGTTCCAGCCTGCTTATAGACAGAACTGATATAACTCTGTCTGGATCAACAGACACAGGATTTCCATTTGATTCCTTACCAGCCTGTTTGGGGATATTCCCCACATTACTTTGAGTTGCAATAAAAACTCTGTTGGAAGATAGACACTAAACAGAATCCGGATGTATCCAAAGCAGCATAAACAAAGAAAAGCACAGGAAAAAAATTTGTTTAAACTCTTTTTTCATAATACTCCTTTATAAAAGAGCACAAGGACTGCTTATTGGTAGTCAATATGTAGCCCCTGTATCTACTTCAGTTAATCATTCATGATGTGTGTCGTTATTGTGGGTTGTGCATTTGTCTCCACTATAGTATGTTATGATACCTTTATTATTCGTACAGAAATACATGTCATCAGAATCATTTACATTCTTCTTGTTCGTCATGATAACTCCATTGGAATTGATTAAATAGTATCTGCCATCCGCATAACTGCTCTTATCATCAATTCTGTTGCCAAACTGATCAAACGCGGCATATCTTTCTTCTTTATCCGCTTTTATCCGTCGTCCGTTCTGATAGATGTACTTTTTATCATAAATGAAGGTAACATCTTCTATACTGCCGTCTTCTGCATATACCGGTGTACACGTCTTAGAAGAGTACATGTTTCCAAATGCCATACTCTTGGCGGAACCATTTTTAATAAAATAATAGTTATAGGACTCACCGTCAACAAAAATGTTTTGAGTTCCAGTCTTTGCGGCCCCATCATCATAATCACCGAAGTAATATACTATAGAGTTAGAGAAATCAAATCCGTCAAATTCTGTACCATCTCCCGCAGCTTTAATACCATTTTCATTTTCAATTTCATAATGGTCAATGATTTTCGCAGGATCATCAGAATCTAAATGAATAGCCTGAAGGCCGTTCAGCATTTTTCCGGTTTCACCAAAGCCGTACTTTTTACCATTAATTGTCTTAAACTGACCCTGAACAATTTCACCGCTATTCAAGGAATAAAACCACTGCTCATCGCCTGCATCATGTGCTTCTTTGTCTATATCTTCAGACGGGATTGCCTTAAACCAGCCTTTTACACGATTACCGCCTTCTTCACTGTCTGCATAGCTATAGTATTGATACCCAGCGGCGCTTCCTGTACCTACGCTGTCAGAACCTTTTACCCATGAAGTTTCCATAACTCCATTGAAATTAAAGCTATATTTTAAACCGTTAATGGTTTTGCTTTCACCTGAAACCTTCTTACCATTACTCTTAAAATAGAACCAGGGATACTCTGCCTGCTGTGTTTCATCGTCTTCGTCTTCGTCATTTAATACATATATTTGTGCCCAGCCAGTAGCCATAACTCCATCATTATCTCCACCGAAGAAGTAAGTGGCATTCTTCCAGTCATAGTCTCCATCAAGTCTTTGAGAATTTTCATCTACCCAGCCATAAAGCATCTTACCATCTTCATCAAATGCGTACTTTTTACTATCTATGGTACGTAGTGTAGTTTTATCTCCGGCTTTATACGCTTTGCCTGTACTTTGAAAATAATACCAGTTGTCTGCAGCTGAATTTTCTCCAGATTCGTCTTCGTTTGCCCGCTGTACCCAACGGTTTACAACCATCGCGCCATTTTCATCAACATAGTACAAATTATCTTCATCTTCAATTAACGTATCAATGGACATATTGCCATCTTCATCTAGGTAAAACCAGTTATCTCCTGATTTTTTCCAGGTGTCTGTTACCTTGTATCCTTCGCTGTCATAATAAACCCAGCCGTCATCTTCCTCCACCCAGCCAGAAGCTGCGGATGATGTCATCACTGTTCCCATTGCCAATAAAGAAATGGCTGAAAGAGTAATCAGGTATTTTGTAGTTTTTTTCATGTATGCCTCCTTTTAATAAAACAGGTGAGGGAGTATACCCTCACCTGTTTCTGGCAATTAGAATTTCTATCGAAAATTTGTTGTTTTATTAGTGAGGAGCAATTGCACTATGTGTATTTCCTGCCTCTGTGCTTCCACACTTCTCATAACCAGTATAAATTACACGGCCATACTTATCTGTACAGTAATATACTTCATTCTGATCTTTAACATTCTTTTTGCTCTTCATGATAGAACCAGAAGTATTGATTAAATAAGTATCTTTCCATGCATTCTCAGGAGTTTGCATAGTTCCCATATCGGAACCCTTGTTACCCCATGCATCAACAACTTCATACTTCAGATCGCTATCAGCTTTTACTTTCTTACCATGCTGATAAATTGCGTTCTTTTCAAAGATATTGGTTGGATAATAGTTACCATCTCTATCTTTTTCAAGAGACTGGGTATTTGCTGTTGCAGAACCAAAACCTTTACCCTTATCACTGCCGCTCTTTACAAAGAAGAAGCTATAGGAATCTCCGTCAATATCCAGAGTCTGATTACCCATCTTCATAGCGCCGTCTTCGCCTGTACCAAAGTAATAAACTTCCCAAGCTCCGTACATATCACCTAAGTTAGACTCATCCTGCATATCTACATACTGTTTAATCTTAGCTTCGTCATCGATTTTTTTGTGATCAAGAATCAGGCTGGAGTCAGTTGAAGACAACTTTAATGCCTGAACGCCGCTCATCATTTCGCCATTTTCATTAAATGCATACTTCTTGCTGTTAATAGTTTTCAGTGCATTTACATACAGAGAACCATCGTTCTTTGCATAATACCACTTAGCATTTTCATCATCATGATCATCTTTATTTAAGTCACCGGTAGGAACCACCTTAAACCAGCCCTTCTGTCTGGAACCATCATCATCACCATTGAAATATCTGTACTCTGCAGCTGTTGCTGTAGGATCGGATACTACAGAACTTGTCGCCTGTCCGTCAACCCAGCCAGATTCCATCTTTCCGGTATCAGCAAATGTATACTTTCTACTGTTGATTGTCTTATCTTCTCCTGCAACCTTCTTACCGTTAGTCTTGAAGTAGAACCAGTAATCCTGATCTTCATCTTCTTCGGCATCATCGATTACATGAATTTTAGACCAGCCAACCACCTGAGCACCATCATCCTGTGTGCCACAGTAGTAAGTAGCTGTTCTCCAGTCGCCGTCTTCTGTAAGTCTCTGAGAATTCTCATCAACCCAACCGTATAACATCTTACCGTCTTCATCAAAAGCATATTTCTTGCCATTGATAGTCTTGAAAGATGTCTTCTCACCAGCTTTATAAGCTTTTCCTGTATTCTGGAAGTAATACCAGTAATATTCCGGAGCATCTTCTCCGTCGTCATCTGTATTCTCAACACTGATCCAGGAATTAGCTACCATAACACCATCAGCGTTAACATAATATGTGTTATCACCATCATCGATCAGTGTATCTGTAGCCATCTCACCATCTGAATTTAAATAAAACCAGTTATTGCCGGATTTCTTCCAGGCATCTGTTACCTGATAGCCATCTTTGTCGTAATAAACCCATGTACCATTCTCCTCTGCCCAGCCTGTAGCTGCGAAGGAGGTCATGGAGGCACCGATAGCTAACAGAGCTGCTGCAGATAATACTGCAACTAATTTTGTCTGCTTTCTCATAATTAATGCACTCTCCTTTTTCTTTTTGAAATACTTTTTGAAATTCCTAATTGCATTACGAGGTAATTATACTTCCTATAAGGGAAATTAGAAGGAAATAAGCGACGAGAAAGCAGCAGTTTTATTATCCTCTCACAAATTATATTTAAATACTAATTTTATTTTGTTTGGTATATATATCATAATTTTATTTTTGTATTATTAAAACTTTTGAATAAATATAAAAAATAGTTGTATTAATAATCTTTTTATACAATAGAACAAACATAAAATAATATTAAAAGTTGACTAAAGTATTTTTATTTGCATTTTTTACTATGAGATGATATACTATACGTACTAATAGTATATCATCTCATAGTAAAAGAAAGGAATTCTATGTTTATTGGAAGACGAAGCGAATTAGCGGAATTAAATAAGTTATATAATAAATCCTCATTTCAAATGGCAGTAATTTATGGACGTCGTAGAATAGGTAAGACCCGATTGATACAGGAGTTTATGAAAGATAAACCAGCTGTCTATATGACTGCGGTAGAGGCTGGTATAGCCATAAATTTAGAGCTTTTAAGTACCTCTATCTACCTGACATTTTTAGGCGAAGAAGAAGCTACAATGATGCCATCATTCAAAGATTTCAGGGCCGCTTTACAATACATTACCAAAAAAGCCAAAGAGTCAAAAATCTTACTTATTATTGATGAATACCCTTATTTGGCTCAATCAGACAAAAGTATTTCTTCAATTCTTCAGGCTATGATTGATCAGGAATGGAAAAATAGTAATATTATGCTTATCCTATGTGGCTCATCCATGAGTTTTATGGAGAACCAGGTGCTAGGATATCAAAGCCCTCTATATGGAAGAAGAACAGCTCAATTTCGTCTGGATCCTTTAGATTACTATGAATCTTCCTTATTTGTGCCTCATTATTCAGCAGAAGAAAAGGCCTTAGTCTATGGTATAACAGGCGGAATACCCCAATATCTGGAAATGGTCGAGGACTCTATTTCAATTAAGGAAAATATTTTGGAAATGTATTTGAATACCAATGCCTATCTCTACGAAGAACCGGTAAACTTAATGAAACAGGAATTAAAAGAACCCGCTAATTATAACGCTATAGTTGAAGCAATCGCGAAGGGTGCAACGAAATTAAATGAAATATCCACTAAAGTACAGATGGAAAATTCAAATGTATCTACATGCCTTAAGTCATTAATTTCTCTGGGACTGGTTGAAAAAGAGAGTGCTGTTACAGAAGAAGATAATAAAAAGAAAACAGGCTATATTTTGGCGGATCAAATGTTTCGTTTCTGGTACCGCTATGTACCACAATGTATGCTGCTAATTAATACCGGACGTCCGGAAAGAGCTTATGAAAAGATCATCGTTCCCGACTTACAAAATTATATGGGAAAAGTGTTTGAAAAAATGTGCATACAACATTTAGCTAAGCTTAACGCACAGGAAAAACTTCCTTACGAAATATTAAAACTAGGTAGATGGTGGGGGAATAATCCAGCGTTGAAACGCCAGGAAGAAATTGATATATTGGGTATTAATGACATTGATAAAACTGCAGTATTTGGTGAATGCAAATATCGAAATGATGTTATTGACCTGGATACAGTGGACTTATTAATCAAGCGCTCTGAACTTTTTCCCAAATACCAAAAGAAGGGGTATATTTTATACTCAAAAAAAGGATTTAGCAGCAGTGTGTTAAACTTAGCCTCTCAACCGCTATCTTATATGAAACTCTTTAGCCTTGAAGAACTTTATGATTTGGAATAAGCTATAAGCACTGGTTCTGTGCCGGCAGGACCTTCATCCTTTTATTGATGGTGTTGATTAAAAGTATTTAATAGCAAGCCTTATTAAACTACTAATATGATAATAGGGCTTGTTATAAATGTCTAATTACTATAAGAGTACTAAATGCAATATGTTACTATGATATTAATTAAGTAAATATTAAATCATCCACCTGGTCCATGACTGATTTTTGTGAAATACTTTATAAAATCCAGTAAACTATTAGTTTTCCAAAGGCACAATACGATGGACAACATCAGCCATGAAACGTAGCTATTATATTACTTAGATATCCTCTGGAGGCCCTTGCCTGTGCTGAGTGATTTGATATCATGTAATAAATATGTATAATAATGTGTTAATATTCATATCATTAAAGATTTCCTAAAAAGATAATATATTTTCGCCGAACAAATATAATCTGTATTTTTAAATTGAAAATCTTAAATATTTAATAAAATCAATTATTAATTACACACTCCTTCCACCTAATTTCCCTTATAGGAAGTATAATTACCTCGTAATGCAATTAGGAATTTCAAAAAGTATTTCAAAAAGAAAAAGGAGAGTGCATTAATTATGAGAAAGCAGACAAAATTAGTTGCAGTATTATCTGCAGCAGCTCTGTTAGCTGTCGGCGCTTCCATGACCTCTTTTGCAGCAACTGGCTGGCAGGAAGAGAATGGCGAGTGGGTTTATTATAACAAAGACGGCGATCAGGTAACAGATACTTGGGCAAAATCAGGAGACGCTTGGTTCTATTTAAACGGTGATGGAGTTATGGCAACCGACGAGCTGATCGATGATGGTACAAACTACTACTATGTAAATTCCAACGGTGCTATGGTAGCTAATGGCTGGGTAGCAGTTGAGAACGAGAATGCGGGCGACACAGACGAGCCAGATGCATACTGGTATTATTTCCAGGCAAACGGCAAGGCTTATAAGTCAACTGGTTCCGCTTCCTTTAAGACAATTAACGGCAAACAGTATGCATTTGACAGCGAAGGCAAAATGCTTTATGGCTGGGTAAATAAAGAAGATGCTACCAGAATCACAGGTGATGACGCTTGGCAGTCAGGCGATTACTACTGTGGCGACGAGAACGATGGCGCTCGTGCTTCAGGCTGGATGAAACTTTCTGTTATTAAAGATGATGAAGATAAGAACTACTGGTTCTACTTCAACCCATCAAATGGTAAGAAGTATGCAGCTGATGATGCTACAAAGTATGCAATCAAGACAATCAACAGCAAGAAATATGCATTTAACGAGAATGGTGTAATGCAGGATGGCTGGACTGATACTCTTGCTACAGATGCAGATGTAGCTACTATTTCTGAATATCAGTATTTCAATGGCGGAGATGAAGGCTGGAGATTACAGAAGGGCTGGGTTAAAGTAGTTCCGGAAGAGAACGTTAACAAGAGCGCTCATGATGATGATTCCACAAAGTGGTTCTATGCTGACGGAAGCGGTAATGTTTACAACTCAATCTTAAAGACAATTAACAATAAGAAATATGCTTTTAATGCTAAGGGCGAAATGATCAGTGGATTATGGGCACTTAATATTGATTCTGCTGGCAAGATTCATGGAGAAATGATCGAAATTGATGACGCTGGTAAATTCGATACTGCATATACAGCATATAAGGACAATAACAACTATGCAGTATATTACTTCGGCAGCGGAGATGATGGCTCAGCTAAGACTGGCAATCAGACTATCGATGTAGATGGTGATAACTACTCTTACTCCTTCGGTACCACTGGTGTTACCAAGTACAAAGGTGTAAACGAGACTAAGAAGACTCTGTTAGTTTTAGGCCGTAAGATCAAAGCTGACAAAGACTACAGATATCAGTCCTTCGGTACAGACGGTAAAGAAGTAGCTGATAAGATCGGTGGATATTTAGTTAATACATCTGCTTCTATCATGAAGAAGAAAACTAACTTAAAAGATGCTGATGGTATGTACTACTGTACAGATGAATATGGTAAGGTAACTTACTTCGGAAATACTGCAAAGGCAAAATAATTTATTTAGTAATTCCATAAATTTCGATAAGAAATTCTAATTGCTATGGGAGGATATTCAACAGATCTTAAATGGTTTGTTGAGTATCCTCTTTATTATCTTAATAATTTTAGAATTTACTTTATTAATAAAGTACAGCGGGTTAATGTGTGAATGATATGCTCTAATTTTACATTTATATGGTACTAAAAAGAGTATCAAAGTGTACTATAAGTACACTTCGATACTCCAGGTTAAGTCTATGGCAATTAGAATTTCTTGTTGAAAATTAGAATTAGCTTTCTACAAAAACAGCCTCGATCTCTTTACTGTTGCCAATCTTGAAGCAACGATCATCACCATCTTTTGCTTTATTCTTATTCTTCTGAATACTACCAGAAGTATTTACAAGTCTGTACTGTGTAGTTGCAGTATCTGCTGCGGACTCTTTCACATTATAGTACTCATCGTAATCATCATCTTTTCCTGCCGGAATTGAAGACGTTGCATCAACATCAGCAAGGAATTCTTCTGTGCTTAAGCATTCCAGTGCAGTAATCGTGCCACTCACATCTTTCGTGATCTTAATTACAGAATACTTATCATCCTTAGATGCCTTTAATAACATACCGCCTAAATAATACTTATCATCATCGATACCCAGTTTACCTGCACCCTTAGAACTGCCAGATTTATTGAATAAGAAGGAATAATCCTCTCCATCAATGGTTACAGTCTGCTTTCCAGTCTTCATAGCGCCGTCATCGCCGGATCCAAAGTAGTATAACTTATAATCAGCTCCGTATAATGCAGAAACGTTATCCTTAAAGTTATCTTCTGTGTCGAAATGCATATTGGCAATACCGTCATCACCCTTAATTTCGTCAATTTCAGTTGTACTGTTTCCAGCAAACTTAATTGCCTTCAGGCCACTCTTCATTACGCCATAGGAGTCAAATGCATATTTCTTTCCATTGATTGTCTTAATTTCGGAAGCAACTAATTTTCCATCTTTGTCAGAATAATACCAGTTGTTCTCATCATCCTCATAGTCATCTGGGCTCAAATAAGAATCTGGAACTACCTGGAACCAGCCTTTGGTAACTCTTGCACCATCTTCAGGATCTCCATAATATCTGTATCCAGTTGTATAGGAGGCAGAGCCTGCACTTGCTGTAGAAGGCGTAGCATCCCAGTTAACCCACTCTGCATTCATACGGCCATATTCATCAAAGCTGTACTTTCTGCCGTTAATGGTTTTGCCCTTTTCGTCGGTCATTTTCTTACCATTAGTTTTGAAGTAGAAATAACGAGTCTGGTCTTCATCATCAAACAGATTATTGCTGGAAAGTCCTGTATCTATGTCATCCCAGTTATTATCGGTAATTTCAAGATAAGCCCACTCGCCAACCTTCTGAGCGCCATCATTTTCATCACCACAGTAATATGTGCCATCACGCCAGTCGTCGTCTCCGGTTACTCTCTGACCGTCTGTATCGATCCAGCCATAGAGCATTTGAGCCTCATCATTAAAGATGTACTTCTTACCATTGATAGTCTTAAATGAAGCGCTGTTGCTGTTAGAGGAGCTCTTGTAAGCTTTTCCGTTGGCACCGAAATAATACCAATAGTTTAACGGCTCATCTCCGTCATCTCCATCATAGTCTTCATTTTCAATAGATACCCACTGATTGGTAACCATGGCACCGTTAGCATCTACATAATAGTAGTTGCTGTCGTCATCTACCAGATAGTCGGTAGCCATTTCTCCATCTTCATTAAGCCAAAACCAGTTATTACCGGATTTTGCCCACTGTTCTGTTACTGCATCGCCATTCTTATCGTAATAAACCCATGTACCATTTTCTTCCTGCCAGCCGGTTGCTGCAAGAGATGTCATGGAAGCACCGATGGCAAGCAGTGCTGCTGCAGATAATACTGCAACTAATTTTGTCTGCTTTCTCATAAAAATGCACTCTCCTTTTTCTTTTTGAAATACTTTTTGAAATTCCTAATTGCATTACGAGGTAATTATACTTCCTATAAGGGAAATTATGGGTAGTTAAGATATGCTTAGAAAATATGTGGAATACTGGAGAAAAAGTATACAAATATTCATAAAATCTTAAATAAATACCAGCTTTTTCATTGGAGATTGAGTTGCGGTCTTTTCTCCAAAATGGTATACTGTGTAAGAATACTTTAGAGATGGGTGGATTATAAAATGTCATCAGCAAAAATTATAAAAGATAGAAATGAAGAAAACAATTCAAAGTTTACCACACGAATTATTGATATTTTTGTTATAGCTATTCTCTGCATATTTCCATTGGCAGTTACAGACAAATATTATAACATTCTTCAAACGAAATATTATTTTTATATTGGTTCAGTGTGTCTGGTTTCCCTTGTAATTCTAATGAGTGCGTTTGTAGAGCACAAAAAAAATAAAAGGTTTATATTTGATTTTCAATGGAAAGCATTTGTAAAAAGGTTTACTATTACTGATATAACATTACTTATATTTCTCCTTACAGCAATAATTTCAACAATTTGCTCTGATTATGTATATGAGTCGTTTTGGGGAAATGAAGGAAGGTTCTCCGGATTGTTCCTTCTGGGACTTTATGGTATAGCTTATTTTTTAGTAACAAGGTTGGGGAAGTTTAGAGATTGGTATTTGGATGTATTTTTAGGCGCGAATATGATCGTCTGTCTGTTTGGAATAACTGACTATTTTAAGATGGATATTTTACATTTTAAAGCAGATATGATCGAATCTCAAAAGTTTATATTTACTTCAACGATAGGAAATATTAATACATATACGGCCTTGGTTGGTATGGTTGTAGCTGTGGCTGCCGTATTATTTAGTATTGAAAAAGTCTGGAAACGAAAACTTTATTATTACATTTGTATGGTTATTGGTTTTTTTGCGTTGATAATGGGAATTAGTGATAATGCCTATTTATCGCTGGCTGCACTGTTTGGTTTACTGCCGTTATTCTTATTTAAAAATAAAAAAGGCATAAAAAACTATATGATTATAATCGCAACTTTTTTTTCTGTTATACAATTCATTGATTGGATTAATGATGTGATGGGAGAAAAAGTGTATGGTATTGATAGCGCATTTAGTATTATTGTAAATTATAAAGGACTTATATGGATCGTCATAGGTCTTTGGCTTATAATAAGTATTTGGTATGTTGCTGAATATAGACGAAAAGAACACCACGATTTAAAAAATAATTTTATGTGCTATGCGTGGTTCGGGTTTATCATAATCGCTATAATAGTTTTTATATATGTTCTTTATGATGTAAATGTTAATGGTAACGTAGATCGTTATGGTGCATTAAAAGGATACCTGTTGTTCGATGATGACTGGGGAACGCATCGGGGGTATATCTGGAGAAATGCCATGGAATGCTTTAGCGATTTTAGTCCAATAAAAAAGTTAATTGGTTTCGGACCGGATACTTTTGGCATAATTTTATTAGATAAAACTCAAAATAATATATACGGAGAAATATATGATACTGCTCATAATGAATATATTCATTATTTGTTAACCGTAGGTATTGTAGGTGTTACTTCATATATAATTTATTTATGTTCCTTCATTGTTAATGGTGTGAGGATATGTAAAAAAAATCCCATAGTTATAGCTATTGTTATGGCAGTCATATGCTATTCAGTTCAGGCGTTTGTTAATTTGAATCTACCAATTGCTACACCAATTATGTGGATGCTGCTTATGCTTGGAGAATTAAAATGTAGAGAAGCTAAGTTAAAGGAAGAGTGAATTGAAAAAGTACGAACAGATAGAGCGAATGTCAAATGAAAAATATAAACGCATGATAAAATTGTTGTTCTCATCAGTTATGCTGTTAGGACTGTGTGGTATTTATGCATTTGTTTGGATTGGTTATTATAACAAATACATAGTTCAAAGCGGTTTTGGCTTTTTCAGACGTGGAAATTGGCTGATGGTTCTGTTGTATGGTGTATTATTGACATTTTTTATGAAGACTTATGGGGGATTTAAGGTTGGATATTTAAAAAATGGTAATTTAATATATTCTCAGATAATATCAGTAGTGTTTACAAATTTATTTACCTATTTTCAAATTGCGGTAATTGACAAGCGCTTTGTGGGACCAGCCTATATTGTTATCATGACAATTGTGGATATAGCATTAATTGTATTTTGGACACAAACTTTTCAGACCTTATATAAAAATATATTTCCACCCCGCAAAATGGTGTTGATTTCAGGGGAAAGAGAAGATTATCATTTACGGAATAAGATAAATTCCAGAGAAGATAAGTATGAAATATGTAAGACGATTTCCTGTAAAAATGAATTGAGCATTATAAGTCGTGAGATTGAAGAGTACGATGGAGTTATTATAGGTGATATACCTTCACACGAACGTAATGTTTTGTTGAAATTCTGTTACGAAAAGGGTATTCGTTCATATAGTGTACCTAAAATATCAGATATTCTTTTAAGAAGTTCTGTAGAACTAAATTTATTTGATTCGCCATTATTATTATCAAGAAATACGGGACTGACCGTTGAACAGAGCTTTTTTAAGCGATTCGAAGATATCGTTGTAGCTTTTATAATGTTGATCATATTTTCTCCAGTATTTTTGATTACAGCTGCTTGTATTAAGCTTACTGACCATGGTCCGATATTTTATAAACAGGATAGGCTGACTCAAGGAGGCAAAGTTTTTCAAATTTATAAATTTAGAACAATGGTGATGAATGCGGAAGAATCTTCAGGGCCTGTACTTGCAGAAGAAAATGATCCGAGAATAACTAAAATTGGACGATTTTTACGTCGACTTCGATTGGACGAAGCACCACAGATTTTAAATATATTAAAAGGCGATATGTCGGTAGTAGGACCAAGACCGGAAAGACCGGAGTTAGCGGCACAGATATGTGAGGAGATTCCAGAGTTTGAATATCGTTTAAAAGTTAAAGCTGGACTTACAGGGTATGCTCAAGTTTATGGTAAGTATAATACGACGTCTTATGATAAATTGAAGTTGGATCTGACATATATTAGAAACTTTTCTTTTTTATTAGATTTTAAACTTATTTTGATGACACCCAAAATTATGCTTATTAAAGAAAGTACTGAAGGTGTTAAATCAAGAAATAATAAACACAATTGAGGTTAATGTATAGGTGATGAAAAAAGCAATATTGATTACCACTGTTAGCGGTTTTGTTCCCCAATTTGAAATGAATAATGTGCGGATACTACAAGACATGGGGTACGAAGTGCATTATGCAAGTAATTATCATAATCCAAGTTATGGCAAAGATAATCATAGACTAGATAATACAAATATTATACGCCATCAGGTGGATTTTGTGCGCTCTCCATTTCGGATTATAAAGAATGTTAAAGCTTATGTACAATTACAGCAGATCTTACAAAAAGATAACTATAAGTTGGTTCATTGTCATACGCCGATGGGAGCTCTATTAGGGCGCTTGGCAGCAAGAGGGTACAGGAAACAGGGGTGTAGGGTATTTTATACAGTTCATGGGTTCCATTTCTATAAAGGTGCATCGCTGATTAACTGGCTTTTTTATTATCCTGTAGAGCGGTTTATGATGAGATATACAGATGTTCTTCTTACCATCACAAAAGAAGATTACGATCGGGCCTGTTGTTTTAAAAGAAAATCTAATCAAAAGGTCTATTATATACCAGGAGTGGGTATTGATACGAATCGATTTATGCAAATAGAGCAAGGACGTACAGAAACGGGGGGAACGCAAAAGGTAAGGCTGCTTTCAGTTGGAGAATTAAACAGTAATAAGAATCATATTGCTGTTATTAGAGCATTGGGGCATTTAAAAAGAAATAATATAATTTATATGATTTGCGGTGATGGGGTTCAGAAAGAAAAGTTGAGAATGGAAATACAAAAAAGGCATTTACAAAAAAAAGTATTTTTATTAGGATATCGAGAGAATATTGAGGAAATATTAGCTATAGCAGATGTGTTTGTATTTCCTTCACAAAGAGAAGGGCTGTCAGTAGCTCTTCAAGAAGCAATGGCGGCCGGATTGCCGGCTGTGGTTTCTGATATTAGAGGAAATAGAGAATTGATTGACGAAGGTTTAGGAGGATATAGAGTTGATGCGAAAGATTATAAGGCGTGGGCAGATACAATTGATAAAATTATAAAAGCAGATAAGAAAAAGATGGGGAAATATAATCAAAATAAAATTAAGAGTCATGATTTATCTTGTGTATCAACATTAATGCGTAAGGTATATTCTGAAAATCTGGTATAATAATGAGATAAAAATTTGAAAGGATATTAAGATAGATGATAAAAGGAATAGAGGAACGGTTAAATGTATTTCTGAAATACAAGAATTTATTGAGGGAGCTGGTGGCTAGAGACATTAAGGTAAGATACAGAAGATCTTTTTTAGGAATGCTATGGACTGTATTAAATCCGTTATTGATGATGGTAGTTATTACTATTGTATTCTCCACGTTGTTTAAACAAAATATTGAGCATTTCCCAATCTATTATCTAGCAGGTTCGTTAGTATTTTCCTTTAATTCAGAAACAACCAGCAATGCACTATATGCAATTATAGGAAATTCGTCATTGATGAAGAAGGTATATATACCTAAATATCTATTTCCTCTTTCTAAGACTGTGTCGGGATTAGTTAACCTGGGATTTTCTTTAATTGCTATGTTTATAGTCATGATTATATTGAGAGTTGAATTTCGGCCAACATTGCTTCTGCTTCCAATTCCGCTTTTCTATGTCTTTTTGTTTGCTGCGGGATCGGGATTATTTTTAGCTGCAGTTACTGTATTTTTTCGCGATGTTGCCAATTTTTATGGTGTGTTTGTAATGGCCTGGACGTATTTTACTCCTATTTTCTATCCTACAAGTATTCTTCCGGAAGCAGCTCTAAAATTAATGTATCTTAACCCTATGTATCATTATGTAGAGTATATGAGACAGTTGATTTTATATGGTCAATTTCCTGGAATGAAGGAAAACTTGGTATGCTTTTTGTTTGGAGTGATTTCACTGGTGATAGGCGTTATTGTTTTTTATAAAAAGCAGGATAGATTTGTACTGTTTATATAAGAGTAGGAGAGATTAATGTGAGCACGATGATACGTGTGGATGATGCATCCATGATGTTTAATATGAGTAGTGAAAAGATTGATAATATAAAAGAATATGTCATCAGATTTGTTAAACATGAGTTAATGTTTAAACAATTTTGGGCATTAAAGCACATTTCCTTTGAGTTGGAAAAGGGAGACTCGTTGGGGATTGTTGGATTAAATGGTGCTGGAAAAAGTACATTATTAAAATTAATCGCCGGGGTTATGAAACCCACGGAAGGGACTGTATATACTGGAGGGGGAATTGCACCGCTTATTGAGTTGGGCGCTGGCTTTGATGACGATTTATCAGCAGAGGAAAATATATATTTGAATGGAGCCATATTGGGATATTCCAGAGAGTATATGAAGGAGCGATATAACGATATAATAGAATTTGCCGAATTGAAAGACTTTACTCAGATCCCTTTAAAGAACTATTCATCAGGTATGAAAGCAAGACTTGGATTTGCAGTGGCAACTATGAACGTTCCTGATATTTTAATTTTAGATGAAGTCTTATCTGTTGGAGATTACAAATTTCAGGAAAAGAGTTTTGCCAGAACAAAAGAGATTTTAAATTCCGGAGCAACTGTTATGTTTGTATCGCATTCGGTTTCACAAGTGAGACAAGTCTGTAAAAAGGCGTTGTGGTTGGATAATGGAGAAATGAAAATGTATGGAGATGTAGAAGAAGTTTGCTCTGCATACGAAACAATGGCTTAATGGAAGCGAGAATATGAAAAAAATACTATTTGTCATCACACAATTTTATAAGGGCGGTGCAGAGGTAGCATTGCTAAATCTCTTTCATCAGTTGCCACAATCGGAATTTGAGATTGACTTTTTAATTTTTGATCAGATGATTTTAAAGGATGCGCAGTCCTTAATACCTCAAATTCCTTCATGGATACATGTCTGCAATGCGGCTGAAAAGGAAGGTAAATACGCAATTATTAAAAAAGCGTGGTTTAAAATTTATAGGAAATTTACCAAACACCAGTTATATAGAAAGAGTGCCTATAAGTTTGTTAAGAATAAACAATATGATGTTGCTTTTTCATATGGGGAGTGGATGTCGCCGGAATTTGTAGCTACAAAGGTTAGTGCTAAAAAGAAAATGGTATGGATTCATGCAGATATAGATAAGGCCAATTATGTGGATGAAAGAATTTTATTTGGATATGACAATCTATATAATGGTTATATATTTGTGTCCGAATGTTCACGATTGGCAGGTGAATGTGCATTTCCACAGCTTAAGGGAAGATCATATGTTGTACACAATATGTGCAATGATGATGCAATACGAAGATTAGCATTAGAAAGTATACCAGACGAAGAAATATATCCTGCACCTTGGCTGGTGAGCGTTGCAAATCTCCGTGAAGAAAAAAATTATCCTCGTATGGTGGAAACCATGAAATGCTTAAAGGATCGTGGAATGGATATTAGGTGGTTATGTATTGGATCTACTGCAAATCCATTTTTATTTAATAAAATTAACACGATGATTGCGAATTATGGATTACATGATAATTTTATTTTAATGGGAGTTGACCAAAATCCTTATCGCTATATGGCAAAGAGCCGCGCCGTATTGGTTTTGTCTGATTTTGAATCGTGGTCATTAGTTATTACAGAAGCGAAACTCCTTCAGATTCCAGTAATAGCAACAAGAACATCCGGTGCTTTAGAACAGATTGAAGATAATAGAACAGGACGGTTTGTTTCCTTTGAGCCTATGGAAATAGCAGATGTGATTGAAGAATATTTACGCGATCCTGAAATAGAAAAAGAAATGAGCCACCAATTGGAGGGCTTTTCGACAAACAGTACCACACTTAAGGAGTTTTATGATGTTATAGGAGAATCGTAAGTTGAAAAGAATATTGTATGTATTTGATGATATTAATTATATGAGTGGGGCACAGAAAGCGACATTTTATCAAATGGATTGTTTACGTAAACAATATATAATAGATGTTTTATCGCTCAGTAAACCAAATAAAATGGTTGAAGTACCAGGGCGTGTTCTGGTTCTTAAACAACTATGGGAAGAGACAGATACTTATACCTGTAGTTTTCGAGAAATAATGCTTAGTAAAAGGGCATTTCTTTTAAAGATAAAGCGAGCTTTGTATGTATTAGCCATGAGGTTAGGATGTGGTGAGTATTTCTTAGAACACTTTCTTTATAATAAAATTGAATATGATCTGGAATCTTATGATGTGATTATTGTGGTGAGTGAAGCCTCGAAGCTTAAAGAACTAATTGGAAAATTAAAAAAACCAAAAAAATTACAGTGGATACATACAGATTATGCAGCGTGGTCAGGTTTCTCAGAATGGACTAAAATGGTAACGAAAAAGGACCCGGAAATTTATAAGCGTTTTGATATAATCGTGGCTTTGTCAGAACACTGTAAACAAGGCCTTATTAATAAAATTCCGAGTATTGATAATAAGGTTATTGTTATTCCCAATTTGGTTAATATTAAAGAAATTTGCAAGAAGGCAGAAGAAAGCAGCCAGATAAAATTTCCGGAGGTTGATTATAAGTTTATTACTGTTGGAAGAATTGATAGAGAGAAAAACTTTGATGGTATATTAAAAGTTTGTAAAAAGTTGAGAGATGACGGCATTGATTATTGTTGGTTTATTGTTGGAGATGGACCAATGAGAAAAAACGTAGAACAGAAAATTAAAGAATATAATTTGAGTGATAATGTTAAGATGCTCGGTCGGCTGGAAAATCCTTATCCACTTATGAAGAATAGTGATTACTTTATCCTTCTTTCGACATATGAAGGTACCCCAGTAACTATTGATGAGTGCGCAGTACTGAAAGTGCCAGTGATTGCAACCGCAGTCGGCGGAGTCCGGGAGCAGATGGAACGTTATGGCACTGGGGAGGTGTTGGAGTTGGTTGATGATATTTATGAGAAGTTCTTAAATGTTATTACAACTCATAGAGAAATAGAAAAAGGTATTTCTATTGAGACTCTTAATAGGATTAACAAAGAAAAAATTGTGCGGGTTTTGGAAGATAGATAGAATAATAAATAAATGTGAACTGAAAATGATTTGTGTAGGTTGAACTAACATTCAAAGTATGTTAGTATTATTTAAAGTTTAGAATACAACATTATAGTATATTTTGTTGCGTTTTGTAATAAAAAGTTACATTAATATTTCCTTTGGAGGGTTTATGAAAAAATTACTTTTTGTAATTTCTCAATTGTATAAAGGCGGTGCCGAGACGGCGCTGATAAATCTTTTGAATACGTTGGATTATGATACTTACCAAGTGGATTTAATCGTATTAAACCAACAGCCTGAAAGCAATGCTGTTTCAATGATTGAATTTGTAAACTCACATGTAACAGTATGTAATGCATTCGAGGAATATCAAAAGATTACTTTTGGGGACAGAGTTCGTGCAAAACTAATATATTCAACCGAACAAAAGGGGGCATATTGGTTTACTGCTTTGGACTTTATTAAAGGGAAGATATATGATTGGGCATTCTTTTGGGGCGAATGGTGTGCCCCTTCCTTTGTTGCCCAATATGTTATAGCGCATAAAAAGGCAGCCTGGATTCATTCTGACATTTCATCTGCATCTTTTTTTGACAGTGAATTATATTTTTATTTTTTTGATGATTTTAACTATTTTATTTTCGTTTCTCAAAAATCAATGGAAACAGCATTGGAAAAATTTCCGTTTTTAAAAGGGAAAGAAGTGTTGATCTATAACATCAGCAATGTTCCTTATATAAAATCCCAAGCAGAAAAAATTACCGAAGGTTACAGAAGACCAGATGATAGGAAAGTGATTTTGACCTGTGCTAATATCAGGGCAGAGAAAAATCATCTGCGCCAAATTGAAGTGATGGCAGAGTTAAAGCGTCGTGGTGTGAATTTTCAGTGGATTAATATTGGATCGACTACAGAAGAGAAACGCGTCCAACATTTACGAGAAAAATGTTCAGAAGAGAATCTTGAAAAAGATTTTTTGTTTTTAGGCCCCAAAGAAAACCCTTATAAGTATATGAGACAAGCGGATATGATAGCAGTTTTATCTGATCATGAATCATGGTCTATGGTAATCACAGAGGCCAAAATTTTAGGAATCCCCGTTATAGCTACTAAAACCTCCGGTGCATTAGAACAATTAATTGATGGGGAAACGGGCGTTTTAACAAATTTTGATGTAAATAGTATTGCGAACCGCATAGAAGAATATTTGAATAATGAAGAAAAAATAGCACTAATAAAGTCTAATCTCCAGAATTTTGATAATACAAAGGAAATTCTAGCTAAGTTTTATCAGCTATTAGAAGAGGCAGATACAATTAAGAAATCAAAGCAAAAGCTGCTATATGTAATTGATGATGTAAACTATTTGAGTGGCGCTCATAATGCTACATTTTCCCAAATTCAGGAATTACAAGCTGAAGGTAGACTAGATATAACTATTTTTTCCTTAAAGACACCTTCCTGTAATATACGTTCGAAAGCTTTAGGTGTCAAATTTACTTCTTGGCGGAATATTCGTGCTTATAAAATTTTCTCGAGTAGTTTTTTAAACTGCATGTGCAGTGATTCCTTTACACGAAAAGAAAAACGGTACAGACTCAAGCTTACATATAAGTACCGGGTTAAGAAGGAACAGGATATTGTTGATCGGTACATTGTCCCAGCTACAAAAGATTTTTTTTCAAACTATGATTTGATTTGTATTATGTCAGAGGCCTCAATTTTCAGAGAAGCAGCAGCCAATTCAGCCTGCAAAAAGAAGATCCAATGGATACATACCGATTATTGTGCATGGCGGGAAAAAACAGACTGGACTCGAAAAGTAACTGCTGAGGATGAAAAAATATATCAAAAGATGGATACTATCGTCACTTTATCGGAAAGAATTCGACAAAAGATGGCTACTTTTTATCCAGAGCTTGCCAGTAAAATTGTTGTAAATAAGAATATTGTTCCAGTAGAGGATATCATAAATAAATCAAAGCCTAAAATCCAAAATAAAAAACAGGTAAATTTTATTACTGTAGGAAGGATTGATAATAGTTCAAAAGCCTGCTATCGGTTACTGCAAATTCTATCTGAGCTTGCCGATGAGGGGTATATATTTAGATGGACATTGGTAGGTGACGGCGAAGACTATGACAAAGTTAAAGATCAGGTCGAAGCCGGAATACTGAAAGACTATGTAATATTAAAAGGTTCTATGAAAAATCCGTTTTTGGAGATGAAAAAAGCAGATGTTTTTGCACTTTTATCAACTTACGAGGGACTTCCTAATACGATATATGAAGCCCTAATTTTAGGCATTCCCGTTGTCGCAACAGACGTAGGTGGTATTGCGGACCAGATTATAACTGGAGAAACCGGTTGGCTGGTTTCTGACAATGCACAACAGATTAAAAATATAATCATACACATCTTGATGCATCCTGAGGAAATAACAGAAATAGCAGAAAATTTGCGCGATTACAAGTATGATAATCAAAAAATCATGGAAATGAATAACACTATATTTAATTTGGGAGAATAGTTTAAATGTCAATAGTAATTGAAGGAATTGGGAATCTTATAAGTAGTGTTTTTTTAACATATTTAGTATCACGAAGTACGTTGACGACAAAACTTCAGGTAATTTTTGTGTTTTTGTATTTTGTATTTATGAATAGTATCTTTTGGGTGATTTATAAAAAAAAGATGAAAAAAGTGTTGTTAAAAAAGAGAGTGTTGTTAGGAATATTTGCAGCTTTTCTGGCACTTGCTGGGGCGTATTTGTCACTTGGAAGTATTTATCCTAATCAATACGATACACCTATATCACTTGTAACTTATGGCGAAAAAAACCCAGAAGCCTTTGGCAGGGAAATATGGATATCTAATATAACTGTAGATGATCAAAGTTTACTTTTGTCAGATATTGCATTGACAGAAGGTTGGGTGTATAAAGCGGACAATAATAGCATTTATATTAATCCAGAAGAAAATATGAAATATTTATTGGAATTATCATTACCGGAGGGCCAGAAAGTTTCTATTACCTTTGAAAAACATAACTGGTCTGGAATTATTAATGTAGATAATGAAGATTTTGTACTGACAGAAGATTTATATTCACAAGAACCGACACAAGTTGTTTGTGAAATTCAACGTCAATGTGCAGCACCTGGTGTTGAGACACAAATTTTATTATACCTCGCCTGTGCGCTGACATTATATAGAGTTTTTTCACTAATATTAGGATGGTTGTATTGTCATTACAGTCAAAGTCAGCCAACTATTTCGGAGGAATAAGTTTCATGAGTGACCAAAAGGTAAGCTTGTTATTTGTTATAACAGAGTTATATAGAGGTGGCGCAGAGGTCGCTCTGATTAACCTGTTAAATAAATTGGATAGAGAAGCTTATTCCGTTGATCTTCTAATTTTGTCGCAGAAACCCAATAATCCTTCTTTAGTAGAAGAAGTTCCTTCGTGGGTGCAGGTGTGTGATGCTGGATTCATAAATTGGAAAAATGGATTTAAAGGAGCAACGGAAGAGTTTTTAAATGGTGGAGATGTAGCCCAACGATTTGTTGAGCATAAGGAATATGACATTGCTTTTTCATATGGGGAGTGGTGCCGCCTGGGTTTTGTAGCGAATCATGTAAATGCCTGTGAAAAAGCTATATGGATTCATACTGATATTGCATCATGCCCTACATTCAGGGAGGAAGATTTTTTTGCTACCTTTACTCAATACCGCTATTATATTTTTGTATCGGAGACCACCAGAAAAAATGCAGTCTCAAGATATCCTTTTCTTGAAAAGAAAACGGTTATTATACACAATACCCTTGATTTGGAAGAATTAAAAAGACTTTCAAAGGAAAAGGTTGCTGACATTCCGTTTCATCCAGGTCCTAAACTCATTACAGTAGCTAATATACGTGGAGAAAAGGGTTATCAAAGAATCTTGGAAACAGCAGTGGAATTAAAGAAAAGGGAATTTGATTTTCAATGGCTGTGCATCGGAAAATTCTCCGACGAAACACTTACTCAGAAATTAAGAACGGAAATAGACCAAAATCAGTTATCGGACAATCTTCTGCTTTTAGGACCGCGAGAAAACCCTCATCCATATAGCGTACAAGCTGACCTATTTGTATTATTGTCAGATTATGAGGCTTGGCCATTAGCTATGGCCGAAGCGATGTTATTGGGGACACCCGCAGTGGCTACAAAGACAGCCGGTTCTTCGGAACAAATACGTAATAACGAGAATGGACTTTTAGTCACATTTGAGATTAAAGAAATCGCAGAAACAATAGAAAAGTATTTTAACAATACTCAATTGAGAAAAATTATAAAAGATGAACTGAAGCTTTTTAAAAATACTATGGCACAAAATGTAGAATTTACTAGTTTTGTCCAACATCAAAACAGGAGGAGGCAATCATCTATGATTGAACGTTTAGATTTTAGTCCCAATGTATCTTATAACGCGACTGAGGCATCCATTCATCTAAACAGATATGCGATGGTAAAAACTATTTGCAAAGATAAAAGGGTTCTGGATATAGCCAGTGGTGAAGGATATGGAAGCTTTCTAATGAAACGCTGGGGGGCCGCTCATGTTGATGCAATAGATATTGATGCCGCTACTGTAAAAACGGCGAAGGAGTTATTTGGTTCCGAAGATGTATGCTTTCAATGTCATGAGGCAGAGAATCTTCCTTTTCAGTCACATTCCTTTGATCTTATCACATCTTTTGAAACGATTGAGCATTTGGATAGGCCAGAGGATTTTCTGAATGAAATCAAGCGAGTGTTAAAGCCAGGAGGAACGATTATTCTATCTTGTCCTAATGATCCTTATTATTATAAAACAGAGGATAAATGTAATCCATTTCATAAACGAAAGTATACTTGGTTTGATTTCAAAGAATTGGCAGAAAAACATCTGGGAAATCATGTAAGATATTATCTTGGATTTGCTGCAGATGGTTTTTTAAACATACCGATGGAAAAATCCACCGAGCCTGACAAAAAAGGCTTACCTGCGCCCAATACAATGTTTGAACTACTTAATTATACTGAATGCAGCAGTTCCCTATTTTTGGAATCTGATAGGTTTATAAACCATTGGAACAGCAACTATTATGTAGGTATATGGGGAGCGATCCCCTCAAACTTTGATGTTAGTAGCGTTATTTTTCCTAGAGAATTTTTTGTAGAACATAAAGATGAAGATGTTAGCTTACGAAAAGAAGTGAAAATCTGGGAAAATGAAAAAAAGAAAATGGAAAATTTATTGGCTGAAAAAGAAGTTGAGATAAAAATAATGCAGGAAAATGCAGCTCTTGAATTAGATGCCTTAAAAGAATATCAAAATTACAAAATTCTAAAAGATTATAAAGATTTGAAGCAGGAATGCGAAACTGCTCATTTGGAAGCAGATCGGCTTTCTTTAATGCTGGAACTTATTACCAAAGAAAAAGAATGTTTGAGCCAAAGTGCGTCTATTAATTATAACCAGTTTATGCAAGTAAAAACCGAATTGGATATTATGAAGTCCACTAAAGGTTACAAATTATTAAATTTAATTTATCGCATTCGGTGTAAAGTACGTGCGATTTTTCATTAACAGTAGATAAAGGGGTGGAATAATGAGTTGGGATACAAAGTTTTATAAAGGGTTCCATATTGAGGAGTTGAAATACTATTCGAGTCCAGAGCACAGTATGCTTGGAATTAATAACGGCAGTAGTGTTTCAGTGCAAAATATAGGAAAGAACGGAAACAATATGACATTTGCAGTTCTTTCTATGAATCGTTCAACCTTAACTATTCGATTAATGGATTCGATTAAAAAATGGATGCCTGAATTTGCGGGAGAGTTTTTGATTGGAGACAATGGCTCTGTCGAAGCGGAAAAAGCGAAGCTCCGAAAGGCAATGGAGCAAATGCCATATAAATGTCGCATGGTTGAATTCGGCAAAAATTATGGTGTAGCTGGAGGACGCAACCGGTTATATGCGGAGGTACAGACAGAATGGATCCTTCAAGCTGATAACGATGTGTATTTTGTAGGAAATCCGCTAGAGAAAATACAGCAGGATGTGGCTCGTTTAGGCTGCCATTTTATGAGTGTTCCTGTATTAAATCAAGGGAAAAATGAAACTTTTGTATATGGTGGACATCTATATGTTGAGGATATGCAACATAGGGTAAGTGTTGGAGGCGGCTCTGTTTTGATATCGCCTTCGGTAGAACCAAACAGAGAGCATGAACCGTTCTTATGTACATTTCTTTCGGGATGCGTCAGCCTTATAAAAAAGAGTACATTCTTTCAAAGCGGTGGCTTTGATGATGGAATGTTTGTCGGTTTTGAAGATACTGAATTTTCTGTGCGTTTATTTCAACAAGGCTATAAAATTGGTACTTGCGGTGTGGCCTGTGTAATACATGACCATCCGAAACCGGAAAAAAAATCCGATTCCGATTATGAAAAAAATCGTTTCTCAAAAAATCATCTTTATGAAGCTGCAAAATATTTCGAGAAAAAGCATGGATTTTGTGTATGGAATCCGATGGTAGAAAGTTGGGTTGATAAACGTATAAACGAATTAGTTCCAGGTACAGGAATAAGTAAAATTGCAGTAAAAAAGAAAATTGCCTTGGTGGTTGACCGTCCACATTGGGCGTTAGACCATATAGCCGATCAAGTTATAAAGATGTTGAATACAACTTATGAATTTAAGAGAATATATCTGAGTCAATTTGATAATCTTGCAGATATATTATTATTAGCCTCAGAATGCCAACTAATTCATTTTTTATGGAGACCCATAGTAAGTACATATTTTGCTGATTATACACAAAATAAAATTTCGGCTTTAGGTATGACTAGTGATGATTTTTCTAAAAAATACATTGATAATACAGTCATTTCTGTCGGAATATATGATCATTTGTTGTTAGAAGGAAAAAATAGAGAGATTACTCAAAATCTTTTCAGTAATGAGTGTTCCATCGTTGATTCTTATACTGTTTCAACATCTAAAATTAAAAAAATATATGATGCGGATCCAACTATTATAATGAAACCGGCAGCCATTATACCGGATGGCGTGGATCTTACAGCTTTCAGACCTAAAAATTTAGAGCGATTTGAAAATCCCCAAAGTAGAAAGTATAATATAGGGTGGGTAGGAAATAGTAAATGGGAGGTCATGGATTTAAAAGGAATTAATACCATTATACGACCCGCAATAAAGATATTGAGGACACAAGGATATAATGTGGAATTGGTGACCTCTGATCAGCAAGACATGCCTATTCCTTTTGAAAATATGCCGGACTATTATGCAATGATAGATATATATGTTTGCGCTTCTTTGCATGAAGGAACCCCTAATCCAGTTTTGGAGGCAATGGCATGTGGAGTACCAGTTGTGTCTACTGATGTAGGACTGGTTTCAGAATTGTTTGGAAATCAGCAAAGCAATTATATACTGAAAGAGCGTTCGGTTAAATGTCTTGTCGAGACATTGAAATTATTATTGGATAAGCCAGAGCGACTAAGCATATTGTCAAAAGAAAATCTCAATAGCATCCTAAGCTGGGATTGGGAGATTATGACAGATAACTTTAGTTCATATTTTGAAAAATGTTTTAATATTAAGCCAATAACATTGTAAAGGATATCGGAGGTTAATTATAAATAATGCTTTTTAATTCATACGAATTTGTGCTAGCTTTTCTTCCGCTATCAATTATGGGATATTATTTTTTCAACTATTGCGGAAAATATAGATTGTCTAAGATATATTTACTGTTTATGTCCCTGTATTTTTACTCGTACTTTAATCGAATATATTTATTGATAATTTTAATTAGTATTATTTTTAACTTTTTAGTAAGCTGTTTACTTGCTCATTTTCAACCAGAAGGAAAAATGCTTAGGATACGTAAAATGATTTTAGCGATTGCTATCCTTTGCAACTTAAGCAGTATCTTTTATTTTAAATACTATGATTTTTTTGTGAGCAATACTAACATTTTATTTCATACAAATTTTAACCTTCATTATTTGATATTGCCTTTAGGCATTAGTTTTTTTACTTTTCAGCAAATCTCATTTCTTGTGGATTGCGAAAAGGAAAACTTCAATTGTGACTTTTGGGATTATGCACTATTTGTTTCTTTTTTTCCCCAACTAATCGCTGGTCCAATTGTTACGCACAAAGAAATATTGCCTCAATTTGCGGATAACAAAAATAAATCCTTGAATTATCAAAATCTTGCAAAAGGATTTATGGCTTTTTCTATCGGATTGGCAAAAAAAGTGTTAATTGCCGATTTTTGTGGAAATATTGCTAATATAGGTTTTGCGGAACCTTCTGAATTAAATACTATAAATAGCTTATTGGTTGTCTTTTCATACACTATGCAAATATACTTTGATTTTAGCGGATACTGTGATATGGCAACTGGTATTGGTTATATGTTTAATATTGTTATGCCACAAAATTTCAATTCACCGTATAAAGCAATAACAATAGGTGGCTTTTGGAAAAGGTGGCATATTACGTTAACAAGATTTTTAACTGCCTACATTTATATTCCTTTGGGGGGAAACCGAAAAGGAATTCGCCGCACTTGTATTAATATTTTTATTGTATATTTAGTAAGTGGTATATGGCATGGAGCAAATTGGACCTTTATTTTGTGGGGGATGATGCATGGCATGGCATGTGTCTTTGAGCGTTTGGAAGAAAAAAGAGTTAAAAAGATCCATCCAGCACTTTTATGGCTGATTACTTTTTCGTTTATAAATCTTACATGGGTTTATTTTAGAGCGGATTCAATATCCATAGCAAATGAGTTAATTAAAAATATTTTTGCATTTGATTTTGGCCCGATTAATGCAAATATTTTAGCACAATATAACACGCCTTTTATACAATTCCTGAATGAAACTCTAAAATTACCTGCAACGAATGCTTTTAATTCACTTAACGTTGCAATGATATTCAATATATCGCTACTTTTTATAGTCTTAGGCACTCAAAATACTAATGAGCGAATTAAAGATTTCCGTCCTAATATATTAAACGGTGTTTATTGTGTAATGTTGTTTTTAGTAAGTGTGCTTTCTTTCTCCAATGTCAGTACATTTCTTTATTTTAATTTTTAGGAGGCAATATGGCTAAAAAGTGGTGTATAGCAGTATGTTGTATCTGCTTGCTTATTCTGAGCGGATTTGCAGCAATAGTGTATACAATTGATCCTTTTTTTGTATACCGTGAACCTACGAAGGATTTAGCTTATAAATATACAAACGAGGCTTATCAAGTGCCTGGTATTGCGAAAAACTATAAATATAGTAATATTGTAACCGGTTCTTCTATGACAGAAAATTTTTCGACAGATTTGATTAATCAACAATTTCAGAGTGATAGCACCGTTAAGTTATGTTATAGTGGCTCTTCATTAAGAAATCAGAAGGAGATTTTGGAACTTGCTCTAGATCGAAAGGACAATTCCACACAACATGTATTTATGTCTTTAGATCTCTGGAACTTTATGGGTGATTATAATGAAGTCAGTAATTCCTCCCCACAATGGATATTGGATTCCAATGTGTTTAATGATGTACAATATTTATTAAATAAAGATGTCTTATACAAAAATATTATACCTATTATAAAAGATACTATACATGGAGAAGAAAAGCAGACGATGGATTCAGCCTTTCGTTGGTATGGGTTTGCATATGGTGATTATGCTATTTTAAATCAATGGATGATTCCGGACTTTTCGAACGCAACACCAACTGATACTAATCATTTCATTGAATCAGCGGGTCAAAATATTGAACATAATTTAAGGCCAATATTTGAAAAGCACCCAGATGTAGATTTTTATGTTTTTTTCCCACCATACAGTATTTTATATTGGTATGAACAATCGCCTAATATGGAAGCTATATTAAATATGCGTGAATTTATAGTAAAAAAGCTGTTGCCATTTGAGAATGTTCATATATTTGACTTTCAAAGTGATACAGATATGATAACTAATTTATGGAATTATAAAGATACAAAACATTATAGCTCTCGGATTAATGATTTTATAGTAAAGTGTTTTGTAGAAGAAAAGAATTTAGTAACACAAGAGTGTGAGATTATTAACAATAATAATAATTTGAAAGTTACAATTCAGGAATGGGATATAACTCAAACGTTGAATAATCCATGGTGGTTAATTGATAATATTTATGATTATATTGATGCTATCGCTAGCGGTAATTATACTGTATATATGACTGTTAATGAAGATTCATCTTGGGCTTGGTCAGCCCCACTTGAGACTTGTTGGAGTAAAGCTGGATCAATATATAATCTAAGTGAAAATCACAATTATAGTTATATAGCAATTTGGAAAAATGGTAACATAAAGATGGAGCGACTTTCAGATAATCTTTTAAAGTATGAAAAGGATAACATTAAGTTAATAAGTCTTGGCGCTAATGTAGGGGGATATTCTAGTATTCAAATAGATGGTATTGAATATTCACAAAATAGTAGAGGACTAAATATTGTTGTTTACGATGAAACTTTAAAGAAAGTAGTTGATAGTATTTGCTTTGATACTTGTGGAAGTTTAAACGGCCAAAGAATGAATGCTTGGCAATAATTAGTATCGAAAAGTAGTTTGTGAATAAACATGTCACTATAGGGAGTAGAAAAATAGAAACCGTAAGAAGGTAATAAGTTATGTCAATCACTAAAAAAGAGTATGGAGTCTCATTGCTTCTATCAATCCTTATATACAGTATTTTGA
>ERZ1106969.255-NODE-255-length-61296-cov-50.189612_pt1 | contig 61296 bp, 58 predicted proteins | sample MGYA00403685_ERZ1106969 | MGnify/ENA primary metagenome ERZ1106969 (study PRJEB35170, sample SAMEA104062416) | human gut metagenome | biome: human gut; feature: human-associated habitat; material: faeces | place: Denmark | collected 2012-05-18 ... | reverse complement strand
ATAGTGTCATCTTATCTTTCTTACATCTACAGGCAAGTAACCCATAATGCCTAATGTTCTTTGCGAAAGAATTGTCCAATGATCGCAATGATTTTTTCCGCTTCGGATATGAACCTGCATGGTACTCATATATATATCTTCTGGCGCAAGACGGCAGATTTCACTTAACCTTAGTCCAGATGAATACATAAGTGCAATGATAGCCTTATTACGAACTGCAGTAGCTCCTTTAATCAGCGTTCCATTATATTCACAGTTAAAATATGACGGTAATATTTCTAAATATGCCTCTCCGCACCGAAGCTGGCTGGCTTCAGCAAAGCCTCCCTGTAGTATAAAAGACATTTTCGTGCCGTCCTCCTTTTTCGGTTGCAAAGTTTCTAAAAATTCCAACATAATTCCCGGCACACTTTCTACATACAAAGGAAGCGCAAATAAAATATTGCTATTTTTCTCATATGCTTCTTTAGCACCTGTCCACTGCTTTTTATCCGACAAATGCCAAACTTCTATTGTATTTCCGCTCTCCTCGAATCCACGGACAAAAGTGCGGATAATTCGCGCTGTATTGCTCTTAGCCTCCACACGAGGACTTGCGTTAATTATTACTAAATGCATGAAAGAATCCCCCTTCCTTCTTCTAACGGATATACACCAAGAGAGGTACTTTCAAAATTAAGTGTCGTTCTCTCCATCCATTTTTCAAGATATGTATGTTCTGCATTCCCCGTATAAACAATTCCCATCTGCGGACGAATATCATAACGCGGTACATGTCGCATCTGACCATCTACAAACTGTAAATACATTGTTGCAATCGGCAAAATTCTATCCAACAAATTTTTCGTCTGATAAGATACAAATCCAAATTTTATATCTGTAATGAAAACAATCTTCTCATGTTGTAAAATTTTTTTAAGAATAATCTCATAGTCATCCTTAATTGTACAGATTCCCGGTGTCTTCAACCAACAATAATTACAACCAATGCAATGCGATATTGTCATTCCCTTTGTACAAACCACCTCCATATATTCATCAAATATATCTAAACTAATAAGAACTGTATTTCCCTGACTTTCGCCAAGCTTATATACTGCGCCTGCAGCCCTTGCCATTTCTATAAATCTGTGATGTCCTATGCTATACATAATTGAACCTTCACCTATCCTCACAAACTTTTTCTGAACATATTTATCTGTGTTCGGTACTTTGTATAAATGTTTCATATACTCATCAACTCTCCTATGGTTTATTAGAATTGTTCTCGGCAATTTATATACTGCCTTTGCTTCAATAGCAATCTTTATTGACGTCTCTTCATCAATGCTGTACTCTGTCGCCATATCTGCTACTCTTATAAGCCTTTTATATGCATCCTTTGTATGTATACAATTAGTGTTCGTATCTTTTAGTGATGTACTCATCTTCCCTCCTTCTTTCATTATTCTTACGACGACAAATAAAAAAGACCTTTCTCTAAAATCTCTTTTAGAAAAAGGTCTTCAATGTAAAATTTATTCTATTAACTTTTAGAGAAATCTATTACCAAGTATTATCACTTACTGTAGGTAATAAATTTGCTGTACTTTTGCTGTACTTTTAGGTTGCTGTACCTCTCAAACCCGCATAAACGCTGGGTTTACTTGCCTGAATTTTTAAGGGTCGGGAACAACAACACATCCCTGATAGCTGGTGAATCTGTGAGCAGCATAACAAGTCTGTCGATGCCGTAGCCGATACCGCCTGTTGGAGGCATGCCGACTGCGAGTGCGTTAAGGAAGTCCTCATCTGTGTGCTGTGCTTCCTCGTCACCGTTCTCTGCGTTCTTATCCTGCTGTGCGAAACGCTCTCTCTGGTCGATTGGGTCATTAAGCTCTGAATATGCATTACACATTTCCCATGTGTTAATGAAGAGCTCGAAACGCTCAACCTTTTCAGGGTCTGAAGGTTTCTTCTTAGTAAGTGGGGAAATTGCAAGAGGATGATCCATAATAAATGTTGGCTGGATTAACTTCTCTTCGCAATATTCCTCAAAGAAGAGGTTGATGATGTCGCCCTTTGTATGACGCTCTTCATACTCAATTCCTCTTTCCTTGGCGAGTGCTTTAGCTTCCTCGTCAGTTTTAATTGTATCAAAATCCACACCTGCATATTCCTTGATTGCATCATTCATTGTGAGTCTTCTGAATGGCTTTCCAAGGTCTATTTCTGTGCCGTTGTAAGTAATCTTAGTTGTGCCACATACAGTTTCAGCCAAATGTCTGAACATGCTTTCTGTAAGTTCCATCATGCCTTCATAATCTGTATATGCCTGATAAAGCTCCATAAGTGTAAACTCTGGATTGTGTCTTGTATCAACACCTTCATTACGGTAAACTCGTCCAATTTCGTATACTCTCTCAAGACCACCAACAATAAGTCTCTTAAGGTAAAGCTCTAATGAAATACGAAGCTTAACGTCCTCGTCAAGCGCATTGTAATGAGTCTCAAATGGTCTTGCTGCCGCACCACCTGCATTAGAAACAAGTGTTGGTGTTTCAACTTCCATAAAGTTTCTGCCATCAAGGAACTTTCTGATTTCCTTGATAATCTGTGAACGCTTAACAAATGTGTCCTTAACCTCAGGATTCATAATTAAATCAACATATCTCTGACGGTATCTCATATCAGTATCTGTGATTCCATGGAACTTCTCAGGAAGAACCTGAAGACTCTTTGAAAGAAGTGTCATTTCCTCAGCATGAACTGAAATCTCGCCTGTCATTGTTCTGAAAATGAATCCTTTAACACCATATATATCACCAATGTCGGATTTCTTGAAATCAGCATAATTATCTTCACCGATTGCATCTCTTGATACATACACCTGCATTCTGCCCTTAAGATCAGCAATGTTACAGAAAGAAGCCTTTCCCATTACTCTCTTAAACATCATACGTCCGGCGAAGCTTACATATATAGGAGAAGCATCCATGATAGCTCTTCTCTCATTGTAATCAGCCTTAACAGCTTCTCTTGCCTGCTGCTCATCTAAGCCTTCTGTGTTAACTGCCGGTCTGTCACCGATAAGTTCTTTCTCATGAGCTTCATAAATAGCTCTTATCTCATCTGTATGATGTGTCACATCATACTTTGTTATCTGAAATGGGTCCTTGCCTGCATTCTGAAGATTCTTTAACTTTTCCATACGAACTTTAATCTGCTCGTTAACGTCAGGCTGCTGTGCGTTATTCTTCTCTGCCACTTCTATATCTCCTTATTATCCTATATCTATATCCAGAAAATTCCTGTAACTCTTTAACTTAATAATTAATCATTAACCACGTTAACAATCTTGTACTCGATTTCTCCGATAGGTGCTTCAACCTTGATTGTCTCGCCAACTTTCTTTCCAATAAGAGCTGCACCAAGTGGTGACTCATTAGAAATCTTGTTGTTAAGGCTGTCTGCCTCTGAAGAACCAACGATTGTGTACTCGATATCTTCATCATATTCTATATCATGAAGTGTTACAACACTCTCAAGCTTAACCTTATCCTTGCTCTTATCGTTATCCTGGATAACTTCTGCATTCTTTAAGATTTCCTCAAGCTCTGTAATCTGTGTCTCTATATCTCTCTGCTCGTCTTTAGCAGCATCATATTCTGCATTTTCTGATAAATCGCCCTGCTCTCTGGCTTCCTTTAACTTCTGGGCAACTTCCTTTCTTCTGACAACCTTTAAATGTTCAAGTAACTGAACTCTCTCTTCATATCCTTTTTTTGTAAGAAACTGCTTCTCTGCCATTGTCTTATCCCTTTCTTTTAATATATTCCTGTCCTCGATTTGCGCCATAATAAGTTATTTTTAGAAAAATTTTTCATCTATATTTCTAAAACTGTCAAGATATTATATACTATGCGTTTGGCAATGTCAAATTAGACATTCCAAAATCTCTTATCTGCTCTGTAAGTTCAACAAACTGTTCAATATTCTCAACCTTGTTTACTTCATTCCTTAAAACAGAAGCTTTCTTTATTCCTGCGGTATACCATGCAAAATGTTTACGCATTTCACGGATGCCGGTAAACTCGCCCTTGATTTCACAAAGCATTCTTGCATGTCTTTCTATCATGTCGCATAATTCTGACACATCAGGCTTTGGTATTGATTTCCCATTAGATATATATTCATTAATCTGCTTAAATATCCAAGGATTTCCTCTCGCACCTCTGCCAATCATAACAGCATCGCACCCTGTTGTATCCATCATCCTTTTGGCATCTTCGCCGTTTAATATGTCTCCGTTACCGATTACCGGGATTGAAACTGCCTCTTTAACCTGACGTATTATATCCCAGTCGGCATGTCCTGAATAATACTGCTGCCTTGTTCTTGCATGAACCGCAACCGCAGCACCTCCGGACTCTTCTATAACATGCGCCATAAGTGGAGCATTTATGCTGTTTTCATCAAATCCCGCCCTTATTTTTACTGTCACCGGCTTATTTACTGCCTTTGCCATTGCCTCAATTATCTTTCCGGCAAGCACCGGGTCTTTCATAAGTGCAGAACCTTCGCCGTTATTTACAACCTTAGGCACAGGACAGCCCATATTCACATCTATCATTGCAAATGGCCGCTCTTCCACTCTTTTCGCAATGTCTGCCATAATCTCAGGGTCTGAACCAAAAAGCTGGATTGCTATTGGTTCTTCCTCCGGTCTTATCTGCATAAGCTCTTCTGTATTCTTATTATTGTATAAAATGGCTTTTGCACTCACCATTTCTGTATACATAAGTCCACAGCCCATTTCACGGCATAACAAACGAAATGGCAGGTCTGTTACCCCTGCCATTGGTGCAAGAAATATTTTATTGTCTAATTCAACATTTCCTATCTTCATCTGGATTCCCTTAATCTTAAAATTAGTTATAAATTCAGTGGTATCTAAAGCCTTTGTTCTCGCTGTAAGATTATTTAGTTATAAATTCAGTTATTGAATTTCACAGCTTCACAATCTGTAATGATTCACTTTCAACATTCATTAAACACTATTTATTCCATTCCTAAAAAGAATACCTTGTAAAACATTTCAAGTGATTCAAGCAGATCTCTTTTCTCGTACTGAAGTTTCTTTATGAGCATTCCGCAGGCTATATCATCATATAACAAATCGCCCTCATCAGCTTCTGACTTAAATAAAAGATTTCCGTCGCCGTCAAATTCCATGTCCAGTATTCCACCTACTTCTTCCGTGAATACCACACACATTATCTTTAACTCATTCTTAATATCATCTGGGAGCTTATCAAATTCCGGGTTAAAATAGTATTTTTTCTCGTAGGAATTGGATGCACACAAAACAACATTTTCATCAAACATATCCATATAAACCTCTTACCGATACCTCTCCGGCACACACTTTTACCTTCGAGCCATCTTCTTTATTAACTATTAAATTACCAACATCATCTATTCCTGTTGCAGTTCCGGTGAACTCATCCTTTGCTGAAGTTATCTTAACTTCCCTTCCTGCATTTATCAACATCTTGTTATATGCATCCTTAAGTCCGCTAAGATTGCCTTTTTCTATGAAAATGTTATAGTATTCCTCAAAGCTTTTTGAAAATGCTGCCACTATCTCACTTCGCTTTATCTTTCTGCCGGTCTGCAAATATATTGATGATGCCATTTCTTTAATTGAATCATCAAAATCTGTGGTATTAACATTTACGCCGATTCCAATTACCACATAATGTATCTGTTCAAGTTCGGCGCTCATCTCTGTTAATATGCCACATATCTTCTTGCGGTTTAGAACAATATCATTAGGCCATTTGATTTTACACTCAGCCTTCGAAACATTTTCAGATATTGCCTTTGTCATAGCCATTGCCGCAACTATTGTAAGCATTGATGCGCTTGATGGCTCAATATCAGGTCTTAACACAAGTGACATCCATATACCGCTTCCGGCAGGTGATATCCAAGTTCTTCCTCTTCTTCCTCTGCCACCGGTCTGACACTCGGTTATAAATAATGTTCCGTGTTTTGCAGGTTTTGATTCACTTCCTGCACTTTTCTTAGCCTGGTTATTAGTCGAATCAGTTTCTTCAAAATAAACCACATCCTTTATAATGCCCTCTAATTCATCATTATCTGACATTAACAGACTCTTTATTTCTGTATCGGATATTCTGTCCGGATACTCAGATATCTTATATCCCTTGTTGGAAACTGCGTCTATCACATAGCCTTCTTCTTTCAGCTGATTGATATTCTTCCAGACCGCAGTCCTTGAAACACCAAGCATATCACAAAGGCTCTGTCCCGATACATAATCTTTAGCATTTCTTAAAATATTTAATATCTTTGCTTTCATCATCTTATCACTATCCGCCATGAAACTATTGCCATAAATAAAAGTAATATTGTTACAATTGCAAGTATTGTTCCTGAAACTCTCTTCTTATCCATAAAATTCTTAGTTGCAGTAAAGCCGTTAGTCAGCGCACCCAACAGGAATTCTATCGGAAACAGAATACCGCTTCTGCTTCTTAAAAATAATATAAGTATAAATATTATGCCGATTGCAAGAGAAATAACAATGTTGGCATAATCCATAAACATTTTGGTTTTGCGGTATGCCCCGCTGGTAGTATAATACATGGACTTCCTCCAAACTATTTACTAATCTGCATATGCTCCTAAAGTTGCTGCCATTACAGCCTTTATTGTGTGCATACGGTTCTCAGCTTCTTCAAATACAACTGACTGCTCAGACTCAAATACTTCATCTGTTACTTCCATCTCATCAAGTCCGAACTTGTCATGTATCTGCTTTCCAATCTTTGTCTTTAAATCATGGAATGAAGGGAGACAATGCATGAAGATTGCATCCTTTGAAGCATTTTCCATAACTGCCTTGTTAATCTGATATGGTGTAAGTGCCTTGATACGTTCTTCCCATACCTCATCAGGCTCGCCCATAGATACCCATACATCTGTGTATAAAACTTCAGCACCCTTTGTTGCTTCCTTAACATCTTCTGACAATGTAACTGAGCCGCCGCTTTCCTTAGCCCACTCTCTGCACTGTGCAACAAGTTCCTCATTTGGGAAATATTCTTTAGCTGTGCAGGCTGTAAAATGAAGTCCTAACTTGGCACATACTATCATAAGTGAGTTGCCCATGTTGTAACGTGCATCACCCATGTATACAAACTTAACGCCTTTAAGTCTTCCAAGCTGTTCTCTTATTGTAAGCATATCTGCAAGCATCTGTGTTGGATGGTACTCATTAGTAAGTCCGTTCCATACAGGTACTGATGAATATTTTGCAAGTTCTTCTACTATCTCCTGTCCGAAGCCTCTGTACTCTATTCCTTCAAACATTGTGCAAAGCACTCTTGCTGTATCTGCAATGCTTTCTTTCTTACCAATCTGTGAACCTGTTGGGTCAAGATATGTAACACCCATTCCAAGGTCATGTGCTGCCACTTCAAATGAGCAGCGGGTTCTTGTACTTGTCTTTTCAAAAATAAGGGCAACATTCTTTCCAAGTAATGGCTGCTCTACAACTCCGCTTTTTTTCTTTTCCTTAAGCTTTGCTGATAAATCTATAAGATACATAATTTCTTCAGGAGTAAAATCCTTGAGTGTCAAAAAGTCTCTTCCTTTAAGGTTCATAATTATTCTCCATTCCGCAGTAAAACTCTTCTGCTTAATATTCGTATACGCCTATTCTACCTCATTGTATTAAATTATTCAATAAAAAAGAGGCGGACATCTATTTGTCGCCTCTTAGTAATATTTACTGTACCTCTGTTGTATTTCTATCCGAATTTATAATTTATATCCCTGTCAACTCTTTAATCATCATTAATGGAACACATGATTTCCGATTATCATATAGTCGGAATATGCATCAAAGTTAAACACCCATGTTGCCCTGAATGCTGTATATCCACCAATATTGTTCTTTCCTGATAATGCTTCAAGTGCTGCCTGCATACATTCCTGTGTACGAGGGCCGTTTGCTATTCTGTTTGAAAATGTTGATGATGCATTACCATTTCCATCAGATACGCCTGAGAACTGGCTTCTCTGATATATTACTCCGCTAACTGTGTTAGGGTAATATGAACTTCTAACTCTGTTAAGAACCACATTTGCTACTGCAAGCTTTCCTTCGTAGCTCTCCCAGCCTGCTTCCCAGTCAATTACACATGCAAGAAGCCATATGTCATCTTCTGAAACGCTCATGGTTGGATTGTATGTGAAATCTGTACCAGAAACTGTATTCTCTATAATCTGTCTTCTCTTTGCAGCTTCTCTTTCTTCTGCTGCCTTTCTTTCCTCTTCGGCTTTTCTTGCTGCCTCTTCCGCTGCCACTCTTGCAGCTTCTTCGTCAGCTTCCTTCTGCTCAGCCTCGGCTATTGTATAACCTGTGTTAAATTCATAGTCAATCTGTTCTGCTATAACCTCTGCCTCTTCATTAAAGCAAAGATAAGCTGTACTTACATAACCTGATACATTTCCTGATGATATATTAGTATAGCTGCTGCCAACCTCTAAAACATCAACCAATGTATTCTTATAAAGTCTTCCAACAACTTCTGCCTCTTCACTGCCTGCTGATAAAACCTCTATATAAGGTTCTCCAATTGACAATGCCTTGCTGCTGAAAGTTCCATCTTCTTCGTAACCTGCGGAAACGATATCTGACACATTCGCTGTATAAGACGCTTCTTTAAATTCGGTATCAGTAATTGTACTTTCGTGTTGCTCATAGGTAGTCTGTGCATCTGCAACTACTGGAATAACAGGTGATAACATTAATACCAACGCTGTTCCAAGATAGCACGCAACCTTGCTACTTCTAAGTTTCATAAAGTTTTTCCCTTTCCGGTGCGTTTCTACACCTACAAAATGTTACAGAATTGTTACATTTTGTTACGAAAGTATAATAGCAAAGTTACAGCTTTTTGTCAAATATGTTAAAAATTCAGCATTCATGCGCCTTTGACACAATCCTGCTGAATTTACATTTATATATATTTTATTAAATCCGTGAAATTGTTATGAATTTCTATATACTATAAGTAGTTTATCCTTCTTTATTGTAAATATACATTCCTATATATTTCCATGATTTAGGAAGTATTCTGTCAAATATGACTGAATCTATCTTTCCAAGTCTTTCTCTTGCCGCCTCGCTTCGTCCAAAGCAGCCTAAGAAACCTACATACTTTTCTTTAACCGGCACAAACCTTGACATTAACTGATGGAGTTCCTCAATGCTTTCATAATGCCAGCTTTTACCCCATTTTACGAATTTTCTTCTTGCGTATTTATGAAGTGGCGAAGCCTGCATATTCTCTACAAATATAAGAGTTCCTCCCCATTTAAGACATCCAAACAGATTAGTTACACATTCCTGCTGTGCCTTATAATCGTTAAATGAACCGATTCCTCCGATAACTGACTTAAATATTATATAGTCAAATTTGCCAAGATACTCAAATGGTATATCCGTTGCATCCAACGCAGCATATGTAACCTTATCTTCTACATTATGCTTCTTATGAAGTTCATGTGCCTTCTCTGTTGGGCCTTCAAGGTCTGTACATGTAACATATGCACCTTTAAGTGCAAAATAAAGTGAGAGTCCGCCGTCACGCGCTCCAACCTCAAGAACTTTTTTACCGTTAAAATCTATATTTGCCGATTCAATAAAGTCTATAAATTTACCCCAGTTTATAACATCCCACTCTATAATCTCTTTTTTTAATTCTATATCCATTAATTCCTCCAATAAATGCATTTAATAATTTATTAATTAACCACTATATATATTAACTATTATGTATTAATTATTAATCTGTTATTTAATGCATTAATTTTATCTTCTCTGTCTCACAGCTTCGTATGAAAGTATTGTACATGCCATTGCCGCATTTAATGATTCAACCGTTCCCTGCATAGGAATACGGACTTTCTCGTCTGCAAGTGCAGTTGTACCGTCAGTTAGTCCATTTCCTTCATTTCCTATAAGAAATGCTGTAGGTCTGCTATAATCACAGTCATACATATCTTTTCCGTCAAGATGAGCCGCATATAAAGTAACACCCGCTTCCTTGCACTGGCAAAGAACCTGTTCAAAATCATCTGCATACACAAATGGCACTCTGAATATTGAACCCATAGTGGAACGGATAGTCTTAGGATTATATATATCCACAGTATTGCGGTTCATTATTATTCCGCTTATTCCTGCTCCTTCACCCATTCTTATTATGGTTCCTAAATTGCCCGGATCTTGAAGATTTTCTACAATTATAAGAAGCGGATTGTTATTAAGCATATCCTTTACAGCTGCTTCTTTAATGTTTACTACTGCAAGAACCCCTTGTGGTGTTTTGGTATCTGACATCTGCATAAATACATTGTCACTTGTAATCTCAAGCTTATCATTGTATTGGCTAAGAAACTGTTCGTTAGTCGCAGCAAATGTCTCAGATGCATATACCTTTACCAATCTGTCCTGTGGCACCTCAGACACTATTCTTAATCCTTCAACCACAAATTCTTTAAATTCTTTTCTCGCCCTTGCTTTCTTCTGAAGCTGGACAACATGTTTAACCTGACTGCTGCTGGTACTTGTTATCATATTTATATCCTTTATTGAATTATTAAGTTTAAATTTAATTATTTAGATAATAAAGAACTTACGTTAAATTCGTAGTCATTAATATCTTTCTTCATGGCAAGAGCCTCGTCAATATCAAAATCAACAAACTTGCCGTTCTTATATGCAACTACTCTGTTGCTCTTTCCTTCTGCCAGTAAATCTACAGCATATGAGCCCATCATTGATGCATACATTCTGTCTTTACATGTTGGAGAGCCACCTCTCTGCATGTATCCTAAAATAGTTGCTCTGGTTTCAATTCCTGTTGCAGCTTCTATTCTTCTTGCCATTCCTGTTGAATGGCCTATTCCTTCTGCATTAACTATAAGGTGATGTTTCTTACCCTTCTTTCTGCCCTCAATGATGTGGTTAATAATAGCCTGCTCATCATTATCATATCTTTCAGGAAGAAGTATATCCTCTGCACCATTGGCAATACCACACCAGAGTGCGATATAACCTGCATTACGTCCCATTACCTCAATGATACTGCATCTTTCATGTGATGTTGATGTATCTCTTATCTTATCAATAGCCTGCATTGCTGTATTAACGGCAGTATCAAATCCGATTGTATAATCTGTACATGCTATATCAAGGTCAATAGTTCCAGGAAGTCCGATTGTATTTACGCCGGCTTCTGCAAGCTTCTGCGCACCTCTGAATGAACCGTCTCCACCGATTACAACAATTCCATCAATACCATGCTTCTTACATACCTCAGCGCCCTTTTTCTGACCTTCAGGTGTCATAAATTCCATACATCTTGCAGTATAAAGAATAGTTCCACCTTTCTGGATAATATCAGCAACGCTCTTCTTATCCATATCTATAATCTCATCATTAATTAGTCCGTTATAGCCCTTCTGAATACCCTTAACTTTCATGCCTTTGTTAAGTGCTGTTCTGACAACAGCTCTGATGGCCGCGTTCATTCCCGGAGCATCTCCGCCACTTGTAAGTACGCCTATAGTTTTAATTTCCTTTGCCATAACTTCCCCTTTCCATAGATACATACATATCTACTTTATGATTAATAGTTTATTATTATATTTTTTAACTATTCTATATACTACCATATAAAAATAAAAAAATCTGCAAAATTTATTATTATTCGATAAAAATTAACATATAATTGATATTTTTTTAATATTTTTATGTTGTTTCAACATTTTTTTCGCCAAATGTTTCTCTTAATGACATCAAAAGTTCTGAGGTAACCTTTACCGACTGGCTCTTAGGCAGCGCAATTCTTTGATTTTCTTTGGTACAATATATTATAACCGAATCGTTTCCGTCAGAATCCGCAATAATGCTGTTTAATTTAGGAATGTTATCCTCATATTCGGCTTTATCAGCAAATCTTATCCACAATTTTCTCGGTACACTGTCGAAATCTACAACCTTTTCACATATTATCTTTGCATTTTCATCAACATTGGCTGTGACTCTTCCTGTGATAAATACCTTCGTAGCCGTGTCAAATATTGCCCTGTTAGCCATGTAATCCCTAGGAAATACTATGACTTCCACTGTTCCAACAAGGTCCTGTATGGTGATAAATGCCATGAGCTGACCGTTCTTTGTAGTCTTAACAGTCTTATTCATTATCATTCCGCCGATGGTTTCCTTCGCGCCGTCCCTTACCTTCGTCTCACCTGTTTCATCATCAATCTCAAAATCAGTTGTCATCGCAGATATATGTCTTTTCCACATCTGCGCATATTCATCGAGAGGATGCCCGCTTGCATATATTCCAAGAACTTCCTTCTCATATTCCAGGAGTTCTTCCTTGGTATATTCACCAACATTAGGAATTTTAATCTCAAAATCTTTTTTAAGGTCGTCGCCTAAGTCAAATAATGACATCTGACCGGAAATCGAATCCTTGCTGTGTCTCTGTGCATCATCAATAAGCTGTGCATGTACAATCATCATGGCTTTTCGTTTATAGCCAAATGTATCAAAAGCTCCCGATTTTATAAGATTTTCAACCGTTCTTTTATTAATCTGTGAGATAAGCCTTGTCACAAAATCCTGCATCGTAGAAAATTCTTTAACTGCTCTTTCTGAAAGTATAGCCTCAATAGTAGGTCTTCCTAGGCTCTTGATTGCAGAAAGTCCGAATCTTACCGCTCCGTCTTCAACCGAAAATCCCATCTGCGATTTATTAACATCAGGCGGAAGAACCGGTATATTCATCTGTCTGCATGCATACACATATCCGGCAACCTTATCCGTGTTATCCACAACCGATGTCATCAGAGCAGCCATGAACTCTACAGGATAATGTGTCTTTAAATATGCTGTCTGAAATGAAACAACCGCATAACATGCAGCATGTGATTTATTAAATGCATATTTAGCAAAATCTATCATCTCATCATATATTTTGCCTGCTGTCTTTTCATCTATTCCATTATTTACGCAGCCCTTAACGCCCTCTTCTTCATTACCGTATATGAAGTTCTTGCGTTCCTGTTCCATGACATATGCCTTTTTCTTAGACATCGCACGTCTTACAAGGTCACTTCGTCCCCACGAATATCCTGCGAGGTCACGGACTATCTGCATAACCTGCTCCTGGTATACAATACAGCCATAGGTAGGCTTTAATATAGCTTCAAGCTGTGGGCAGTCATAGGTTACTTTATCAGGATTATTCTTTCCCTCTATATACTGTGGAATGAAATCCATTGGGCCGGGTCTGTATAATGATATTCCGGCTATAAGATCTTCTATATTCTGAGGTTTTAATTCCTTCATGAAGGACTTCATTCCTGCACTTTCAAGCTGGAATATACCGTCACATTTGCCGGTTCCTATCGCATCATAAACCTCTTTATCAGTATAATCTATCTTATTAATATCAAAATCCTTGTTGTGAAGTTTGACCAGATTCTCGGCATCCTTAATAACAGTAAGTGTTCTAAGTCCAAGAAAATCCATTTTCAGAAGTCCGAGTTCTTCGAGTGTTGTCATTACAAACTGTGCTACTACCGAACCGTCTGAGCCTGTAGACAACGGAACATACTCATCAACCGATGACTTACTTATAAGAACACCGGCTGCATGCATTGAGGCATGTCTTGGGAGTCCTTCAAGCCTCCTGCTCTTATCTATAAGGTCTTTAACCTGTGGATCATTCTCGTATAAATTTCTTAAATCAGGATTTCCTTTTATAGCTTTATCAATTGTTATGCCTATTTCCCTTGGCACCATCTTAGCTATATTATCAACCATTGCGTAAGGTAAATCCAGTACTCGTCCGACATCCTTGATAACCGCTCTTGCAGCCATCGTACCAAATGTAACTATCTGGACAACTCTGTCTTTTCCGTATTTTCTTACAACATAGTCGATAACTTCCTGTCTTCTCTCATAGCAGAAATCCACGTCAATATCGGGCATGGATACTCGTTCAGGGTTAAGGAAACGCTCAAAAATAAGACTGTACTTGATAGGATCAAGATCAGTAATTCCAAGACAGTATGAAACAAGGCTTCCTGCTGCCGAACCTCTTCCCGGTCCGACCGGAATATCATGAACCCTTGCATAATTAATATAATCCCACACTATAAGGAAATAATCGACATACCCCATAGAATAAATGACCGACAGCTCATACGCCAGTCTCTGGAAAATGTCATTGGTATCCTTGGCATTCTTGATTACCACATCTTTTCTGTCTTCTACAGCCTCTGCTTCCGCCTGTTTTACCATTTCGTCAACACTAAGTGTTTCTGTAAGCTCAGGAAATCTCTTCTTTAATCCATCATAACAAAGATAATTAAGGTAAGTCCATGAGGTATATCCTGCCGGCACAACAAATTCAGGCAGCTTGGTAACGCCAAATTCTATCTCAACATTACATCTTTTTGCTATCTTACAGGTATTCTCAAGCGCCTGTGGAGCATACTTGAACAGCTCGCTCATTTCCTCCGGCGACTTAAGATAATACTGGCCGCCCTCATATCTCATTCTGTTCTCGTCAGTTACCTTCTTGCCTGTCTGAATGCATAACAAAATATCATGTGCATCCGCATCCTGCGCATATGTATAATGCACATCATTAGTGCATACCAGCTCAATTCCTGTTTCCTTAGACATTCTTAAAAGCTGTGGATTTACATACTGCTGTTCCGGAATACCATGATCCTGAAGTTCCAAAAAGAAGTTGCCCTTGCCAAATATCTTTTCATAGCCAAGTGCCGCATCAAGAGCCATATCATACATTCCTCTTGTAAGATATCTTTGCACTTCTCCTGCAAGACACGCACTTAATGCAATAATTCCTTCATGATATTTAAGAAGCACCTCTTTATCAACTCTTGGTTTATAATAAAAGCCCTCTGTAAAGCCTCTTGAAACTATCTTCATAAGGTTCTTGTAGCCCTCGTTAGTCTCTGCAAGCAATACCAGATGGTTATATTTATCTTCACCGCTGCCGGCCTCTTTATCAAATCTTGAACCCGGAGCAACATACACCTCACATCCAAGAATCGGCTTAATACCAGCCTCTTTTGCAGCTTTATAAAAATCTATAACTCCATACATAACTCCATGGTCAGTAATAGCCAGACTATCCATTCCAAGTTCTGCTGCCCTTTTTGTTATTTCTTTTATTTTACTTGAACCATCAAGTAACGAATACTCCGTATGGACATGTAAATGAGTAAAATTCATGCATTACCTCCACTACATCATAATAAACAATCTAATCTTACATATATGTTTATATTGTAACATGAAGCGACGGTATATGCACAAATTTTCTCTAAATATTTATTACACAAATGTTTATTATTCAAGGTTAAGTTTCTTATCAAGAACCCATACTGAAATGATATTGTATATCACTGCCATTACAAGTGAAATTGCTATTGCACCTACCATTATAGTCTTAACAAAAGTCAAAGGTATCTCTGAACTTGCTGCGTATATTGCCGCAGTAAATACATTTCCATACTGGAATGAGCCAGCAATCACCAGAAGTATAAAGCTGAGTACCTGATTTGCCGCATAGAACAGAATATACATTACAAATGACCACACATCCTTATTTCCGGACATTTTATATCCCATGCAAAGGCTGGCAAATATGCTGCCATATGAGGTCACCGGTGATAAAATAACAATCACTATCATCCAGTCCATGAAATTATTAAGCCCTTCTGCGGCGAGTGACGAATTCGCCTGATTATATATGTCTGCTCCCCAGCCAATATCAAGAAATGCCAGTGATGTCACAAGATAAATCACTATTAAAGTTATATACAAATATATTGCCGATACCACAAGCTTGCTTAAATGTATCTGTAAGCTTGTAACAGGAAGTGTATGTGTAAGATACCCCTCATCCTTCAACACATTTTTTCTGTATCTTAACATACAGAATATAAATGTCGCTGTTATCACTACAATAATGCCTATCACATATAAAACGGTTAATACTGGCTTAAATATTGATGAAAATACATTTCCGGGATTTGCCTTATTCACAAGCTCCGCAATCATAATCAGAGTTCCCGTGACAAGCAGGAAAATATACATTCCAATATGTGTCTTTAACAATGCCTTAAAATCATATTTTAATAATTTTCCAAACATGTGAACACCTCCCTGAATAAAGCATCAACGCTCTTGCCTTTATTTTCTCTTATCTCATCTACTGTTTCATTAAGAATTACATTTCCGTTCTGTATAAATACAACTTCATCAAGCACTTTCTCAACATCACTTATCAAATGTGTTGAAATTAGCACACACGCATTTTCATTATAATTAGTTAAAATAGTTTTAAGAATATAATCTCTGGCTGCCGGGTCAACGCCTCCCATAGGCTCATCCAGCAGATACACCTTCGCATCCCTGCTCATAACGAGGACAAGCTGAACCTTTTCCCTTGTGCCTTTAGAGAGGGACTTGATTGTATCATTGACAGAAATGTTAAGTTTCCCAAGCATTTCCTCAGCGCGTTCCCTTTTAAAGTCCTCATAAAAATCTTCAAACATTCTGATTGCTTCCTTAACCTTCATAGATGGGCTAAGATAAGTTCTTTCCGGAAGATACGAAACTATTTTCTTAGTTTCTACAGACACCGGCTTTCCGTCTATCAGAATCTCTCCCGAATTTGCTTTTAATACTCCTCCGAGCATCTTAATAAGTGTGCTTTTGCCACTTCCGTTAGGGCCAAGAAGTCCCACTATCTTTCCACCCTCAAGCTCAAGATTCATATCATTAATTACATGTTTCATTCCATAGCTTTTATTAAGGTTATTTATTTGTATTAACCCGCTCATTCAGACTACCTTCTTTCCTCATATTTCTGACATTAACACTTTACTCTTTATAGCTTTCAGCATATTCTCTAAAAGCTTCAACCGACTGCTCTTTGGAATATCCTATTTTCAACATATTCTTTAAAAAATCTTCCATCAGCCTGTTAGATATGTCATTCTTTAACAGTTCAGATGCACCGGCTCTGTCTGCAACAGATCTTCCCGATGTTCTCTGGGATACCAGCAAGCCTTCTCTTTCAAGCTCAGATAAAGCCTTTTGCATTGTGTTGGGATTGACTCCTGCTTCTATTGCAAGCTCCCTGACAGAAGGAATCTTATCTCCTGCCTTAAGATTTCCTGATGCAATCTCTAATTTAAAATGTTCCATAATCTGCAGATAAATCGGAGTATCGTCATTAAACTCCCATTTCATGTATAACCATCCTCCATTCCTCTATGGTCTGCGCATGACCATATATATTAATTCACTTATGTCTTTGCAAAGTATTTCATACAATATAAAAAGCAGTGTATTATTGTACTATCTGATTAATACAATAATACACTGCTTTAAAATTGTCAACACTAAATCAAAAATTATTATTCCATGCCATCCTTAAGCCACACAGCAATATTAGAAAAATCTATCTGAAGGTTGCCGTTATATATATTCACCGGAACAGGCTTATCAAACCCATATATAACCGGGTAAACATCACTTTCAAAAAAATACACCAAAACTTTCTCCTGCATAAAATCTAAAATCCAGTATTCACGCACTCCTGCTTCCATATATTTGGATAATTTCAATGCATAATCCCTCTTTCTGGTAGAGGGAGAAACTATCTCCACAAGAAAATCAGGTGCTCCGCAAATTCCAAACTTCTTAATCTTGGAAGTATCACATATAATACCTACATCAGGCTGAATCATTGTCTTATTATCACAGTCAAGCTGAACATCAACAGGCGCAATAAAGGGACGGCAGCTTCCTTTATGCTCCATTATATAATTGGCAATTTGTCGATAAACCTCCCCACCAACCGACTGATGTCCGAAAGTCGGTGATGCCATATCATAAAAACGTCCGTCAATCAGTTCAGCTCTATAATCGTCAGGTAATGCATAATAATCATCTAACGTATAACTTCCATTCCTGTCACCCTTATATGTGACAGCTGTTTCACCAACTAATAACCGTTCCGTAAAAATCCGCTCCAATGCAATCAGCGTATCATACCTTGGGTTCTTAGTTTCTCCGGAAAAAATCTTCTGGACAGTTCCTAATGGAACACCTGATAATTCAGCTATCTGAGAATAAGTATATCCCTTTTCTTTCTTCTTCTCCTTCATCTCCCGAACAGTCATACAGCCCTCCTTTAAAATACAAATCATCTTTATAGTAACAATTATAAAAAAGAAGCACCCGTATGTCAACCGATAAACATCCAAAATCCATCCAATATATCTCCAAATTCCCCATTATATTTCCATTATTTTTCCATTACTTTTCCATTTCATTTACATTTTATTTGTATTTTATTTTTGCACACATTTTAACATATCTTGTCCATTTTGAAATAAAATGTCAGGAATTACAAATCCAGCATATAAAGATAACAATCTCTGTCGGGATATGTATATTCAACCGGAAGCTCATCTACACTGATTTTATAAAAGCCTGCTTTCTCATAAAATTTATGAGATGCATGTGCCACCATTCTGCTGGTAATTGCGATGTATATCCAGCAAATCCGGCTGTTCCTCAAGCGATAAATTAATTTTGGATTCATTATTCTGAATATTAAGAATTAAAGAAATTATCTCATCATCATATTTTCCGCTATATGTTTCAATCTGCATAAAACTTCCTCTTTATTTAATGTTCATTTTTCTGATAAAGCCTAAATCACTACTGACTTTTTCTTTTCATTTTTCTTTGTTGTTTCATTATCTTTTCGCCAATTATAGCACACCTCTTATCTTAATCACAAATACCTGAAACCTATGCTCTCTCTTATCCTGAAAATAAAATGTGTTCTTTATGCATAAGAAAATGGGACTCTCAAAAAAATCCACACAAAAAAGTACACCGCAAAATGTTACTTAATATAACACTTTGGGTGTACCTGATTATTTAATCTTCTGTTTTATCTGTGTTTTCGGATTTATCTGCATTTTCAGGTTTAATCTCATTTTCAGATTTAACCATATCTTCAGCCCTGCCTGTTTCTACTGAATCAGTGGCAGATGAAACCTTTAAGCTATTATCTCTGTTCCAAAGCTCTGTCTCAGTAGGACCGTTGGTTGTTGATGAATAACTTCCATCCTCATTAAACACAACACTTTCTGCAACCTTCTCAGACTTTGTGAAATCAGAAGTATCAACCGGTTCAGGGATTCCCTTAATCTTTCTGTAAATCTTCATGAATTCCTTACCTGTGATAGTTTCATGCTCATAAAGGTACTTAGCTATCTCATCAAGAACATCCCTGTTCTCCATAAGAAGCTTCTTAGCTTCCTCATAGCACTGCTTGAGAAGTTCCTTAACCTCTTCATCTATCTCAGCAGCTGTTACATCAGAACAATTAAGTCTTGCATTTCCGTTAAGATACTGGTCTTCAACTGTTGCAAGCCCCATAAGTCCAAATTTCTCAGACATACCATACTGTGTAATCATAGCTCTTGCAATCTTAGTTGCCTGCTCTATATCGTTGGAAGCACCTGTAGTAACCGTATCAAATACGATTTCCTCTGCGGCTCTTCCTCCGAGAAGAGTTGTAAGTCTTGTAATAAGCTCATCTTTTCTCATGAGGTATTTCTCTTCTTCAGGAACCTGCATTACATATCCTAAAGAGCCCATTGTTCTTGGAACAATAGTAATCTTCTGTACCGGCTCTGAATGTTTCTTCAATGCTGTTATAAGAGCATGTCCTACTTCATGATAAGCAACTGTCTGCTTCTCTTCTTTACCAAGGATTCTGTCTTTCTTTTCCTTACCTGCAATAACAACTTCAACCGCTTCAAAAAGGTCTGCCTGTGTAACATAGTTTCTTCCTGCCTTTACAGCTCCGATAGCAGCTTCATTTATCATATTGGCAAGGTCTGAACCAACTGCTCCGCTTGTAGCAAGTCCAATTTCTTCAAAATCAACAGAATCATCCATAAGAACATCTTTTGAATGAACCTTAAGAGTCTCTACTCTTCCCTTCAAATCAGGCTTATCTACAATAATTCTTCTATCAAGTCTTCCCGGTCTTAATAACGCCTTATCAAGAACCTCAGGTCTGTTTGTTGCAGCAAGAATAAATATACCCTTAGATGAATCAAAACCATCCATTTCTGCAAGAAGCTGATTAAGAGTCTGTTCTCTTTCATCATTGCCTCCGCCATATCTTGAATCTCTGCTCTTACCGATGGCATCTATCTCATCAATAAATATAATACAAGGAGCCTGTTTTGTAGCTTCCTTAAACAAATCTCTTACTCTTGAAGCACCAACACCTACAAACATTTCAACAAAATCCGAACCTGCAAGTGAGAAAAATGGAACATTTGCTTCACCTGCTACAGCCTTTGCAAGAAGTGTCTTACCTGTTCCCGGAGGGCCTACAAGAAGTGCACCCTTAGGCAGCTTCGCGCCTATTCTTGAATATTTATCAGGATTATGAAGGAAATCTACTATTTCAGTAAGTGATTCCTTTGCTTCATCCTGTCCTGCTACATCCTTAAATGTAACGCCTGTTTTTTTCTGTACATAAACCTTGGCAGTGTTCTTTCCAACACCCATGCCGCCCATCATACCGCCGCCTTTTGATATCTTTCGGTATACAAGTCCGAATATAAGATATATCAAAAGGAATGGAAGTACATAAGCTACCAGGAAGTCTACAATTGATGAATTAGAATCAGGAATGTAACCTGTAAATTCTATGCCTTTTCTCTTAAGTAATGGCACAAGATTCTCATCATTAACATAACCTGTATAATAAGTATACTTAACACCTAAAGAATTAGTCTCATCCTTCTCCTCAGCAACAGGAGTTATGATAATTCTGTCTGATGCCAACTTAACCTTCTCTATCTTATCATCATTAATCATCTGGACAAATTCATTGTAAGGAATTTCCTTATACGTTGCGTTCTTAAACATCCCGTTAAGAACATTAAGTCCAATAAATGTAACAATAGCTGCAATAATAAGGAAAATAATCATATTCATATTCTTTTTCTTATTATTGTTGTTATTATTGTTATTTCTATTGTTATTACCACCGCCATAATTATTGCCATTTCTGTTGCCATAATTATTGCCGTTGCCGTAGTTATTATCCATCAACCGACCTCCAATATTGTATACAAAGTTGTAAATACTATTATAAAGAAGAAATTTGTATAAATCAACAAAATTAGAATTATTTAATTACTTTAATGTACTGTTTATATTTTCCCAAATATATAAAATAATGCATTTACATATAAAGTTTCATCTGCCTAAAAATACTAAACCGCTTATTACAAAGAGAGCGTTAATTACCCGGAAACTACTCTCCGGTCATTAATTACTCCCTTTACAATAAGCGGTTCTGATTGCATTTATTTGATATATTATATTGCTTTAATATCGCGCATCATTATATCAATATCATTTTAATTATTTATTTTCCTGGTATTCAAGAGCTGCTCCTATGAAGCCTCTGAATAATGGATGTGGTCTGTTAGGTCTTGACTTAAGTTCTGGATGAGCCTGTGTGGCAACAAACCAAGGATGATTCTTAATTTCTATCATCTCAACTATTCTTCCGTCCGGAGAAATTCCTGAAAGTTCCATTCCATTATCAACAAGAACCTTACGGTAATCATTGTTAACTTCATATCTGTGTCTATGTCTTTCATGAATTGTTTCTTCTCCGTAAAGTGCATATGCTTTAGAATCCTTTGCAAGTACACATGGATAAGAACCTAATCTTAATGTTCCACCTATATCATCAACACCTTCCTGATCAGGCATAAGATGAATTACAGGATGAGTTGTATCAGGCTTTAATTCAACACTGTGTGCATCCTCATAACCAAGTACATCTCTTGCAAATTCTACTATAGCAAGCTGCATTCCAAGGCAGAGTCCTAAGAATGGTATATTATTCTCTCTTGCATAACGTATTGCCTGTATCTTACCTTCAACACCTCTGTCACCAAATCCACCAGGAACAAGGATACCGGAAACATCACCAAGTATATCGGCTACGTTATCTTCTGTAACTGTCTCTGAGTCAACCCATTTGATAGTTACATCTGCTGAATTATATACACCACCATGCTTTAATGCCTCAACAACACTGATATAAGCATCATGAAGCTGGATATACTTACCAACCAAAGCTACTGTTACTTTCTTAGTAGGATTCTTCCAAGCCTTGCACATAGCTCTCCATTCATCCAGATCAGGCTCTGGGCACTCAAGCTGTAAGCATTCGCAGGCTACCTGTGCAAGATGTTCTTCTTCCATTGCAAGAGGAGCATCATAAAGAATCTCAACATCAAGGTTCTGTAATACATGTGACTTAGGAACATTACAGAAAAGTGCAATCTTATCTTTAATTCCCGGTTCAAGCGGATGCTCTGTACGGCATACAAGAATATCAGGCTGGATTCCCATTCCCTGAAGTTCCTTAACGCTTGCCTGTGTAGGCTTTGTCTTCATTTCACCTGATGCCTTAAGATAAGGAATAAGTGTTACATGACAAAGAATTGCATTCTCATGTCCTACTTCATGCTGGAACTGTCTAATAGCCTCAAGGAAAGGCTGGCTCTCTATATCTCCTACTGTTCCACCAACCTCAATGATGGCAATCTTAGTTTCATCTGTTGAATAATCTCTATAAAATCTGCTCTTAATCTCATTAGTAATATGAGGAATTACCTGTACTGTTCCTCCGCCGAAATCTCCACGACGTTCTTTCTGAAGAACTGTCCAGTATACTTTACCTGTTGTAACATTAGAGTTCTTATTAAGGCTTTCATCGATAAATCTTTCATAATGTCCAAGGTCAAGATCAGTCTCTGCTCCATCATCAGTTACGAAAACCTCACCATGCTGGATAGGATTCATAGTTCCCGGATCAATATTTATATATGGATCAAACTTCTGCATTGTTACAGAAAATCCTCTCGACTTAAGAAGTCTTCCCAATGAAGCTGCTGTTATACCCTTTCCGAGTCCTGAAACAACACCACCTGTTACAAATACGTACTTTACAGACATTAATTCCTCCAATCTGCCATTATGGCACTGCAATAAAATTGATATAAAACAAATATCCGGCAGTACATTTCTACACTACCGGCTATTAAAACTTTGCATTATTAAATGTATTATACAGCCTGTCAGTAAAAATATCTACCCATTTTTTTAAATAATAAAAAAATAATAACAAAAACTATAATAAAAAATATTTATAAGCTTTTTTATTGTAACTTCTTCACAATCGAAATCCTGTAATCGTCAATTTTCAACTCATATATCTTTATATCCTTACAGCCTCCACAGTCCATTTTCCACTCATTTCCGTCTAATATAAAGTGTACTGTTCCTATGGTTTTTGCGATTCCCTCACCTGTCATCTTGCAATACGCTTCTTTGACTGTCCACAATCTGTAGAACCTGTCTTCATCCTCTCCAACCCAGTCATTCTCCCACTCCGAGAAATAATGACTGACCTTGCTGCTGATATTACGTCTGTTTCCTTCTATATCAATGCCGACAACATCATCCGCCACAACACATATTGCATAATTTCCTGCATGTGCAATAGAAAAATGAATACTCTCCCCGTCAGATTTTTCATTAACTTTTTCGTAAGATTTCTCATTAGCTTTTCCATTTATATTGGAAAAATCCGGTTTTCCGTTATCCAGCAGGATAATCGGATGCTGTTCGTTCCATTTATCAACGCCTTCAGTTACACATTTGCCAACAATATCCGAAGCATCCTTCCTTATAAAAGTAATAGAATCCTCTTTATTAAGATAACATTCTGTTGCGTAATACAGCGCAAGCCCCGCTGCAACGCTTCTTTTCTTATCTTCAAAGATAGCAAGCCTGTCAATTTTTGCTTTTCTTTCATCAGACATCATCTCATATACAGTTTTATAAATACGCTTGTCATCTAAGTCGTCTGTACACACAGCACACACAAGCATTTTTACATAATCAGGCAATTCCTTAATCCAAACCTTTCTGCAATTTTTTTCATTTATTATATCGGCTACATACTTTTTCTAGCTTTTCAAAATCAAGACATCTGTCTTTTCCTTTATAATTAGATTGACAAATACATAATTTATATAAACAATTAGCTTTATTAATGATTATCTCCGCATTTTTTCTACACCATGTCAGTTCATCAATACACAACTGCTTATAGTGTTTTTCAGCTATTGTGTCACTTTTATCTTCTTTTAGATTTATTTTTATTAACTGTTTATCCTCTACTGGAATCATAAGATTATAATTTAAAACACCAAGTAATTTTCCCTTTTTATCAATTATTTTGTCAAAATCGGCTCTAGAACTCATTTTCTTATGTTTTTCTACTGGATGTGATAATGGAATAAGATATTTATGTTCATTACACACCACAACTGTGCCTACATATATGCGGTGCTGTTTTCCTATTTGTGGAGAAACTGAAGAAACTCTATCATCAACATTATGCAGATTCCTAATATATTTCATATCTATGCGATATAAATTTAGTCTTTCCTGCCTCATATACCTCCTCAATACCAAAAATGGCTATGCTAAAAAGCATAGCCACCATTGAAGAATCACCAAAGGCGATTCTTGCGCTTTTACAACCTCCACTTAAAGGTAGGACTCACCTCTATTATTATAATACCAAAAAAAGAAAAATAGTCAATACAATTTCTGTAAAAATTTTATTTTTGGTTAAGTTTTTGTGATGCTATATAACCACCCACATGCAATCATGGTCCACATCACATTATATAATAATAAGGCACCAATAACCTCGCCACATATTTTAATGCTGGAACATAGGCGCTGACATTTACAAATATAGGGCAGAGAACAAAGCATGCTATAACCAGCACCGGAATCACCGAAATAAGCTTTCTTGATGAACGAAGAATACAGCCCAGAAGCCATGAAAATGCTGTTACCGCTATAATATACAACGGCATCTTTATAACATCTGTTAATGCTGCTTCGTCTTTTGATAAAAGCAACGCTAACTGTGCCGATATTCCAAATAATAACGTCGGAATAAATGCATACAATACCCTTCCGACTCTGTTCATTGACTCTGTCATTGTCACAAATGTGCCCTTTTCTTTATCCATATAATATGTCACCATTCCAAACATACCGGCAACATATATAAGTACAGCCATTATTCCCTTTAACGGAAATCTACCTGTACTGTCCTTTATTTCAACCGTTTCCATACTGTCATCCAGCATTGAAAAATCTATATGAAATGTCTCATCGCTATTTTTATATTTCTCATAATTCTGCTCAAATCGTGTTATAGCAATATCTTTATTTCTTGAAAAAATGTCCGATTTCTTCAAATATTCTTTTGCAACATCAGGAGCAAAATTCTTAAACATCGCTGCAAATACCATTTCATTAGTCATGGATGCAATAAAATCTGAAGAATTAACTATGAGTTCCACACTGCCCTCATATGTATTATTAAGGATTTTCTCCGACAGATTCTCACCAAATACATAGCCGCATTCTGCCTTTTTGTTCATTATATCTTTCTTTAATTCATCCCTTGAAGGCGAGATATAAAACTTCACAGAATAGTCCCCATTTATCAGGGAATTAGCTGTATCCACAGCAATACTGTCATTATCATTAACAACAATTCCCACGTTTGGAACAGGCTTTCCACTAAGGGAATTCATATTTGCTGCTATTCCCGACACTATAGGAATCCCTATAAGGAGTACCAGTATTGCAGGATTTTTAAGTTGTTTCTTTATAAGCAGATATATCCAAAGAAATATTCTTTTAACGCTCATACCTTCCCCCTTCCACTACACATCTCTACGGTGAAGAGACAATTCTGCTGCCACCAGTATAAAAACAGCTGAGAATACAATGCTCACAAGCATTGCCATGCCCTGAAACTGCCCTGTAATCACCTGTCCGGCAAGCTCAAAATAATATTTTGCAGGCAGGAAATTTCCTATGTTTCTTACCATTCCGGGAAGCAAAGATGCCGGTATAAAACATCCTGAGGCATACATTTCAACCACTCCAACAAGAAATACCGTCAATATCGAATACACAACATTTCCAACTATTTCGTACACAAAATATATAAATGAAAATACAGAGAAAATAAGTACTATAAGACCAAGCATTGCCGCAGCCATATCCTTAACTCCATTTATGGTAATAACATTTCTTATTACCGGATACCTTATCGAAGCAAGCGCCCCAAATATCAGCACAAATACTCCAATGCATATATAAACCAAAGTCACTCCTATAACCTTATATGTTCCATTCTCCCAAAAGCGTATTCCCGCTCTTTTAAGGGCAGTTATAACAACCTCTTTATCCTTTTTTAATATACCGGCACATGTTATTCCACTCAGCAAAAGCAGCATTATAACTGCTGTACATGAATAAAACTGAATGGTGTAAAGTCCCTGTTTCTGCGACAAATCTGTAACTTCAAAATACAATCCTCTGTCCCATGCATAAGAAAAAAATGTTGCTGTCAGGTCATTATCTACTTTATCAATATATGCCCTGCCACCTGTAATTTTAGTAAGTACTTCCTCTGATGCATATATCGTTGCCTCAGCTGTACTAAGGTCGCTTCCTCCTGCATTAATCATTTCCCTGAATAACATTGATGTATTATTCACTCCCTGTCCCGGAAATATTATCTTTGCAGGTGTATTCTTCCCATATATTATATCGTTTATGAAATTCTCAGGTATCATGACAACAGCAGCATATGTACCGTCTTTTAAGCCTCTTATTGCAGTATCCTCATCTTTCATGACAAATCTGCATACAGACTTGACATTATCCATATCTCCGAGAAATTCAAACGCTTTCTTTACATACTGGTCGCTGTCATCCTGCGGAAGAACAACGGCAACTCTTAACATTTCTGTATTGTCATTATCCTTCATTGCATAATTAAGTCCAACACTCATAAGTACAACAACAAATGTAAGACAAAATGTTCCAAGCAAAAGCTTAGGAACCGCTTTAAATGATGCCTTTATATGAAGGCACAGAAGCATCCAACTTTTCTTCATAAATCCCCCATTTTACATTCTGCTTATAACCGCCATAAGCTCATTTCCTACAGGATGTCCGTTAAGCTGTGACAACACTCCGTTTTTCAAAAGATACATCCTTGTAGCAAGCTTTAATTCTCCCTCTTCGTGGCTTGTTATAATAACAGTTCCTCCGCTTTTCATGTAATTGTCAAGATAATTCATAATATCCTGCTTACACACTATATCAAGTGAAGCACCCGGCTCATCAAGTATAAGCACAGGAGGGTTCTTTGCTAATGCACAGGTTATGCTAAGACGTTTTTTCATGCCGCCCGACAGCTTGTCAACTCGTTTGTCGAGGAATTTATCAACGCCGAATATAGCCGGAACACCATTAATAAGATCCTGCTTTAAATCTCTTTTTGTATCACAGTACCAGAATCTTAAATTATCGTAAACCGTAAGCTCCTCCATCAACGGATTATCCTGTGGTATATATCCTATAAAATCAGAAAAAAGCTTTTTATTCTTTATCGCATTTTCTCCGTTAATATAAACCTCTCCTGAATCAGGCTTATGGCTGCCTGACAATATCCCAAGAAGTGTAGATTTACCACATCCGTTAGCTCCGACTATTGCTATACATTCTCCGGGATTTGCTTCAAAATCAACACCGTTAAGTACTTTAGTTTTCCCATAGCTTTTGCATATTCCCTTAACCTCAATATAAGACATACATCTCCTCCTCTATGCGGATTTTCTATGACGCATTATCAAACTGGCTCTCATAGAGATTCTTATAAAATCCTCCCTTTGCAAGAAGCTCTTCATGATTACCTTTTTCAATTATATGTCCGTCTTTCATAACAAGAATAACATCCGCATTCTGTATTGTAGAAAGTCTGTGCGCAACTATGAAGCTGGTTCTTCCTTCCATAAGTTTTGCAAATGCATTCTGTATCTTAATTTCGGTACGTGTATCAATTGAGGATGTTGCCTCGTCAAGTATAAGCATAGGTGGTCTTGTAAGCATTACTCTTGTTATGCACAGAAGCTGTTTCTGACCCTGTGATAAACTGCCTCCATCTTCACCGATTACTGTATCATAACCATTTGGAAGTCTCTTTATAAAGCTGTGTGAATGTGCTGCCTTAGCTGCCTCAATCACTTCTTCATCTGTTGCATCAGGCTTACCCATAACAATATTCTCTCTTATTGTTCCTGCCTTTAACCATGTTTCCTGAAGAACCATTCCATATCCGGCTCTTAAAGAATGTCTGGTCATGTCTTTTATATTCACTCCCGAAACATCTATGCTTCCCTTATCAACATCATAAAATCTCATCAGAAGATTAATTATTGTTGTCTTTCCACAGCCTGTAGGTCCTACGATAGCTATTCTTTGTCCCTTCTTAACATTAAGATTGAAATCTTCTATAAGCTTTCTGTCAGGAACATATGAAAATGAAACATTATTAAGTGCAACTGTTCCGTCAGCCTCCTTAATTTCAATCGCATTTTCTGCTTCCTTAACCTCTTCATCTTCCTCAAGCAGCTCAAACATTCTTGCTGCACAGGCAAATGCGTTCTGTAATTCTGTGATAACTCCTGATATTTCATTAAATGGCTTTGTGTACTGATTAGCGTAACTAAGGAAGCATGAAAGCTGACCAACTGTAATTCCTCCGTTAATCGCAATTATGGCTCCTGAAACTGCAACTCCTGCATATACAAGGCTGTTTACAAATCTTGTTGACGGATTAGTTATTGATGAGAAAAATATTGCTTTTAATGAGCATTTTTGTAATCTTTCATTAATCTCATCGAATTTCTCTATTGCCTCATCCTCATAGCCATACGCCTTAACTACTTTTTCTCCGCCAATCATTTCATCTATAAGTGCAGTCTGCTCGCCTCTTGTCTCTGACTGTAACTTAAACATTGAAAATGTTCTTTTTGCTATGAAGCTTGCAACAAATAATGAAACCGGTGTAATAAGAACAACAACAAGAGTTATTCCCGGATTAATTGTAAGCATAAATATAAGTGTTCCGACTATTGTAAGCACACCTGAGAAAAACTGTGTAAATCCCATAAGAAGTCCATCTGCAAACTGATCTACATCTGCAATAACCCTGCTTACTATTTCACCGTATGAGTGTCCGTCTATATATTTAAGCGGAAGTCTCTGGATTTTGTCTATTGCCTCATCTCTTATATCTCTTGTCACATGGTAAGTAATCTTATTATTACAGATATTCATTATCCACTGTGAGAGAGCTGTTATACCGACAACAACTGCAATTCTTATAAGTGTCTGTGTTATCATTGTAAAATTAACATTTGATGGACCTATAATGTAATCTATTGCATCTCCGACCATAATTGGAACATATAATGTTGATGCAACTGTAATCGCAGCCATTATTATTGACATTATCAGATAAAATTTATATTTTTCAATTCTTTTTAAAACCTTACGGACAGTACCTTTATTTGCTGCCTTTTTATCAGCTTTATTTGCCATATTTTCACCGTACCCTTTCCTGACATATATTATTATGTCCTGCTATAATGCTAACTTTAATTACTTCTTAAACTGTGAATTATATATTTCTCTGTAAACCTCACAATTCTTAAGCAGCTCGTCATGTGTTCCCATTCCGGCAACTTTTCCGTCATCAAGAGCAATTATTAAATCCGCATACATAAGTGATGCTGCTCTTTGTGACACAATAAATACTGTAGGTGAATTTTTCATGTTTCTTATAGATTTTCTAAGTGCCGCATCTGTTGCAAAGTCAAGTGCTGAAGCACTGTCATCCAATATAAGTATATCAGGCTTTCTTACAACTGCTCTTGCTATTGTAAGTCTCTGTCTTTGTCCGCCTGACAAATTCTTTCCTCCCTGCTCAACTAACGCATCAAGCTTTCCGTCTTTCTTATCAACGAACTCTTTTGCCTGTGCTACCTCAAGAGCCTCCATTATCTCTGCATCAGTTGCATCTTCTTTGCCCATCTGCATATTTTCTCTGATTGTACCCTTAAACAGAACCGCCTTCTGCATTACGATTGCGACCTTCTGTCTCAATGAATCTATGCTTATATCTTTGACGTCATGACCATCAATAAGGACCTGTCCGCATGTCGCATCATAAAATCTTGGAATAAGTCCGACAAGTGTTGATTTTCCTGAACCTGTTCCACCTATAATTCCTATAGTCTGTCCCTTCATTGCCTTAAAATCAACGCCTGTTATAGAATCATCTCCTGCGCCCTCATATTTAAGCGCAACATTTCTAAACTCAACAGCCGGCACAGCATTTTCTGAGTCATTAACATTTTCTGATATCTTTCCTGTTTGTATTTCTAATTTACCGTCTGCCATACTTGACTTAACATCGAATACATTCTGTATTCTTCCTGCGCAGGCCAATGCCTTAGTTATGTTAATAACAAGATTTGCAAGCTTAATAAGTTCAACAAGAATCTGTGACATATAGTTATATAAAGCAACTACCTGACCCTGTGTAAGCGAGCCTGAATTAACTCTTATAGCACCTATCCAGATAAGTGCTATTATTGATACATTTACAACAACATATGTCAAAGGATTCATAAGACCTGATATTTTACCAACATATTTCTGTAAATGATTAAGTGCCTCATTAGATGTCTTGAATTCATCTACCTCTGTCTGCTCTTTGTTAAACGCTCTTATAACTCTTACACCTGTAAGGTTTTCCCTTGTAATTCCAAGTATTTTATCAAGTCCTGCCTGTACCTTTTTATACAGAGGTCTTGTGGAAAGCATAATGCCAAATACGATTACTGCAAGCACCGGAATTGCGCACACAAATACCAATGCTGCCTTAACATCTATTGTAAATGCCATTATCATTGCACCAAATACGATAAATGGCGAACGAAGGAATAATCTTAATACAAGGTTTACACCATTCTGCACCTGGTTAATATCACTTGTCATTCTTGTGATAAGTGTTGATGTTCCTACTGTATCAAGCTCAGTAAATGATAATGACTGTATATGTGAGAACAGAGCATGTCTCATTCCTGTAGCTCCGCCTACTGCTGCCTTTGCACTAAAATACTGTGCTGTGATAGAGCAGACAAGTCCGATAACCGCAAGTCCTAAAAGCATCATGCACATTTTTACAATGTAGCCTACATCCTTCTGTCCGATACCGATATCAATTATTGATGAAACTACTAATGGAACAAATAATTCAAACAATGCCTCAAGCATCTTAAACAAAGGCGCCAGAACACACTCTTTTTTATAATCCTTTAAAAATCCTAAAATCATTTTCATAGCTTAATAATCACCTTCCGTCAATCAAAATAGCCTTTATATTGTATGTCATACTTTCCTTTAGGAAAAAGGTATTTATATAAATCAACAAAATAATCATCAGTCATGCTGCTTATAAAATCAACAACTATCTGATTGCTGTCCGTTTCTTCATAATCATTTCCATATGCGGAATATTTATTTAAGTCTTTAACGAATTCAATATGATGCTTATAAAGAACCGAATCTTTATTATGATTCTTTGCATCCGATAAAAGCCTGTAATATATTGCCTCCATCATAGGCTTTACGCCATTCTTATACGAATCATCAACATCCGCATTTCCATATATAATCTTACCATTCTCCTGCTTTGCCTTAACAAGCATGTCAAAATGTTCTTCATCCATTGAAAGATAAGGCTTTCCGTAACTATTCTCAATAATATTTACAACCAGATTATTAATGATTTCTGAATTACTTGTTCCTATATTTCCCGCTGTAAATATATCGTCCTGCTTTATAAGTCCTAACTTAATTGCATCCTGTCTGTCTTTTCCAAGATATGCAATTATATCGCATATTCTCATCACACAGCCCTCAAGAGTACATGGGACAAGTCTTTTAATGGCATCCTTATCAACATAGCACTGTTCAACTTTTTTATTAAATTCTTCAAAGTCATGCATTTCGCACGGACGATATTCCTGCTGTTCCATCTCACCGTTATGGCAAAGTATGCCATCTAACGTCTGAAGACTGATATTCCAGTTAGTAATGCCATCCAATACTCTTACACTATGGACATTATGGTTAAAATATCTTCCTGTTTCACCATTGTATATGGCATTTAACTGCCGCTCACCTTCATGTCCGAATGGCGTATGTCCTATATCGTGTCCAAGTGATATTGCCTCTATAAGGTCAGTATTAAGCCCGAGCACATTTCCAATGTTACGCGCTATTCTCGACACAAGCTGCACATGATACGCTCTCCTGCTTATATCATCATTCTTATAAAATGAAAACACCTGCGTTTTATCCGAATATCTGTTATAGTAAGGAACATTCATAATCTTTTCAACGTCTCTTACAAATGCCGGTCTCCACAGATTAGCCTTATCACGGTTGTTATCTCTTCTATATACATCTTCATCCTTAAATGCATATGGATTTATTTTATTATTTTTTCTGTCATCAATAATACGTTCCTGAATTTCAGGTGACAATTTTTTATAATTGGCCATCTTTATTACCTCATTAATAATAGCTTAAATAATGTTGCACAGGAATACCTTCTTTTACTCATGAACCACTCTTTGTACACCTCAAAATTATAATACGAATGTTCAAACTGTCTTGAGTACAAATGTGCTAAATCCACCTGTCTTTCAAAGGATAATTCTTTGCTATTAAAATACCAGTCAGCGACGTCCATGGTTTTTAACGCCAGATATCCTATCAATGCATTTTTTGCCTTTAAAACAATGTTAATATCATACACTGCATCAAGGAAATATCTATACACATAATACATAAGAAGCTGTTCATATTCCGTCTGTCTGTCATTATAGTACACATCAAATTCATTAAAAAGCTGTTTTATAAAAGATGGGGAATTATCATTAAACAAATGCTTTATTTCCTCTACATATATGTTCCACTCCGGATTAATTACCTCCATTCCTTTAAAGCTGTCAAAGAAATGTAAAAGCTGTTCCACACTCTTTTCATCTTTATCTTCGCCATACAAATGTCCGATTTTTTCAATAACTTTATTTCTTTCATCAGGGTCGCTGTATTTAATCAAAACATTTGTTATTAAATCATCCCTGTCGGCATCCATCCTTTTCTGTATCTCCATACAGAATGACATAAGCAGCAGACACCTTTCATTAATTGTATATGTCCTGTCCGATACCATGCCATATGCTATATTTCTTGCGCTTCTAAGCTGCATGTAAAGGTATGGATCAATATCATTACAGGACACCTGCAAGGTATCGTCTTCTTTTTCATCAAACGAAAGACTGTCCTTGTAGCTGAATATAAGTTCACCGGCTGTCTTACATGATGGTGCTATTCCTATTTCTCTTATTGCACCATACTCATTAATAAATCTCGGAAATTCATCACATGTCTCACAAAGCTTATCTTCTCCCAGCTCTGTATATAAGTCACATAAATTCTCATCATTTAAAAAAGGGCATCTGCCATTATTAAGCGTAAAAGTGCAACCTCCATCCTCAGACGGAACCATAACACTTTTAAGCCTTTTGCCAAATGCCCCTTTAACTTTTTTATAATATTTATATGATTCTTTATCAACGTCAACATCCCAGCCTGCACAACAAGTATCTGTACAAGCTCCTGCAATACATTTAAAATCCTTATAATAAGCTGGTGTAACTATCTTCATATCTGACTTCTCCGATTTATACTCATAATGAATTAAGTATAACACCCAGCAAAGATATGAACAATATTGGATTTACAAAATATCTTTTCTTTTTACAATAAAACATAATGCAATCAATACTAAACACAACAAAATAAAATTAATTACATTAATATTTATATAATTATATCCATGTTCCATAAAATATTTACTTCTTTGTATCATGCAGCCATTCGCTATCATATAATAATTCATTCCAAACAAAGATAATATATATATTGAAAATGACACTATAATTCCTATTACATAATTGACTGCTATTGACATAAAAACCTGTATACATGAAATTACAATAACTGTAATTACCGAAGTTATGATTAATAAAACAAACTCCTTTTTATCAGCTTTACAATAGTCGCACCCTATTAATTCCGTATCAATTCTCTTATTTAAAGTCCATGTGTTTTTACCGGCTATAAATGCCACAAATATTCCAACAACATATACAGATATTATAAGAAAAATATTACTTAAAATTTTACATGCAAGCCAAAGCATCCTATTATCATACATAGGAACAACCGTATTACTTAAATCTGAACAAATATACCTATATGTCAGACATGTAAAAATTATTGCTAAAGCTATATACATTACCGGAATATCAATTTTATCATCTTTCTCGTTAATCTTATCCATTCCCGCAAACATAAATAATATAATATCTGCTGAGCTTACTTTGGCATCAGAAATTATCTCACCATCACCTGTACTTTCACAGAATTCATTATAACCTTCCACGTATTTTTTTGATGTATTAACATAATATACTGATGATAAAATCATCAATGCAGCAACCATTATGAGAAAAATTTTGTTATAAAAAAAATTATTTTTTATATCAAACCAGATACATCTTATTATTATCATGTTTTTATAAAATCCTTCTTCCTGATTATAATAATAAGTATTAACAGCAAAATGATTGTAATGCTTATATCCCTTGACATATTGCTTATAAAAATTTCATTAACTGCTATTTCACTGTAATTATTTCTGACTATATTCGTATATTGATTTCTTCTTACTAAAAACGAAAACAGAAAATTTCCTTTTGTAAAAAATACGTACATTATGAATTCTGCTAATATTCCAAGCCATCCTTTATCAGTCAGAAAATATATAGCAATTCCAAACAAGCTCCTAAACATGACTATAACTATTGAATAACCATATGACCGCATAACTAATTCTATTCCTGTTATTTTTCTTTTTAATATTATTCCATTTTCCCCTAATTCATTTAACATGTATGAATCATACCGATATATATTGCTTAGACTTCCAAAACGAACATATCCCGTTATTATATTAATAATAAGTCCTTCAGTAACAAAAATAATGCATAGTATTATTAAAGCCTTAAAACTCTCTCCAATTATCCACATTCTGGAAGAGTATCTTGAAATAGTATTATAGTTATATTTTTTGCAAACATATATATACCCATAAACAACCGCTAATGGGCATATTAACGTAACCATCGGAGTTCCTCCACTAATTACAACTGCCATATCTATAGAACAAATCTTACAGGCAGCATTAACACTTGACAAGGCTGTGTATCCGGCATATGAAGTTATTATTATAATAACTGATACAAAGAAAATATATTTTACGAACTGCCTCACCATGCCTTTCATCTAACAATTTCCCCTTCATACATTTCATATATTTCATCAGAAATATTATTCAGCTCTTCTTTATCGTGACATGATACAATTACCAAAGCATTATTTGCCTTAAAATCTTTTATTATTTTCTTAACAACCTCTATTCCCTTTTCATCCAACGCGTTAAATGGTTCATCAAGAATTAATAAATCTGGATTTTCCATTATTGCACATGCTATTCCAAGCTTTTGCTTCATTCCTAATGAGTACTTACGAAATGTGCGTTTATCATCCGGATCAAGTCCTACTAATTTAATACACTCCCTTATTCTCTGAACATCTGCTTTCTTTTTTATTGAAGCTATCATTTTTAAATTTTCAATTCCTGTGTACCCTTTAACAAATGCAGAATATTCCAAAAACAACCCCATACTCTCCGGAAAAGATATATCTTTGCTTATTTCTTTGCCATCAATAAGTACTTTTCCTGAAGTCGGTAATATCAATCCTGATATTGCCCTCATAAGCATAGTCTTACCACTACCATTAGTTCCTCTAAGTCCATAAACTTTGCCACTTTCCATTACCAGATTTATATCTTTTAAAATCTGTCTTCCCCTTATTGTTTTGTTATAATCTATAATTTCTACTCTCATACTTCCTCCAATATATAAGATTAATTAATAAATCCCCTTTAAATCAATCATAAGACAATTTCCCAAATCAACTACCGATAGATATAATTTATCTTCATCCTTTGTCATATAATACACCCCTACATATACCTTATTATCCTCCTCCATTTCTGATAATGCCGAAGAATAATAGTCATCATTAAACAAAGCTGCTGAATTGACCTTACTCACGATTTTAAAGCTCTGATTAACATATCTTTTCAAGGCTCCGGCATAATCACTGGTAAATTTTATCTTTATTACCAGCACCTTGTAATCTGCTTCCGGATTATAACCAACCGAATAATCATAATTTTTTATATTTTTATCATCATCAAGTCCACTATACATAACCTTATATTTTTCAGTTTCATCTTCTATATCATTTTCTTTTAAATAAGAGAGCCAATCATTTTTGGTATATATCTTCCCAGTCATAATACTAAAATCTTCAGATTTATATGTAAAATTGTCATCTATATTTTTATAAATAATACCCGCATACGGATACTTCACATTCACATATATAATTCTTATTGCAATAACAGATATAAAAATGGCTGCAATACATATCCTTATCCATCTTATTTTTCTACTCCTCATAGTGTAAATATCCCCTTCTACAAATAGTAATTATTTCTTATCTACAAAGTCCTTTCTTCTAAATATAAAAAATCCTATTATCCAAACCAACAATATCCCCAAAAGCAATACAATACTCTTTTTTAAAAACAAGCCATTAACAAGTAATTCATAATAAAAATCCCCCGGATACACCTTTATTCCAAGACTTTTTATGCTATACGAATAACCTGCCTGTGGATTGACTCCATAAACAATACAAAATACAAATACTATTATTGTTGCCAAAGTAACCCTTCCTGTTATGCATTCAATAAAATTTTCAATAATTACTATCAATCCTATATATAGCGAATTAATTATTATTGACTTTGCAAACAATACAAATAAATTAATATTGCAGTCTGTAAGATTTTTATCTATTACCGTTTTTCCTATATATGTATCTTCCGACAAATTGTTTAAATCAATAAAAATACTTCCACCATTCATAACATACGCAAGCAAAGCTTCAGCAGCCATTATTACAATATAACTGATTATTGAAACAATTATAATTTTAATCTGTTGTCTAATCCAGATTCTTTCACGACAACTGCTTCTAACAACAATATTATAATTATATTCATATGCTCTCTTTATATTTTTAGCCAGAATTATAATCATTGGGAGTATTCCGATAACAAGCATTTTATCTGCTGCCCATACAAATATCCCATCATACATACAACTATTTATATTATACAAAGAATGCTCTATTGTTCTGTATCTTAATAATCCGACAGATATTCCTGACATAACAAGCAGTATTATGTATATGACAATATAATTTATTTTTTTAATTATACGTTTTTCAATTTTTATAAGACATCTCTCCTTATTTTATAAAGAATCAACAAATCAAATATTAACAATCCAAACAATTCAAGAAAATATATTTTAACATTCCACGAAAATACATTATATAAATTAGCGTTACTTAATAGAGAAGCTTCTTTATTTCCCAATCCAAAGCTCAAAAATACGTGCTCTGCAAAATACAATATAAACGGCGCTGTTATTAATGCATATCTATTTTCAACCAATAACGATAAAAGCATTGTAGACGCTGTTATCAAACCAAACAATATGAAAGTTAATACTAAATATATAAGTACATACAAAAAGGGCTTTGTATAAAAAATCTCCGAAAATGCATTACTCTCGCCAACCGGATATACATTAGTGCTTCTCAACGGCATTCCCCATGGTAAAAAGCACATACAGGCTACCAAATTTACTATTAATGGCACAACAGCAATCGTACCTCCATTTACAAAGCAAACAAGCAATTTAGCAATGTAATAATTTCTTCTTCCCATTCTTGTTATAAGCTGGTTTATTAACCCATCCTGCCTGTCCACAAAATATGTTATTGCATATGGAACCGTACACAGAAGTGGAAGTATAACAATCCACAAATAATAAAATTTGCTGTGCGCACCATACCTTGGCATCCATATCTCTAAAGGCATATCCATAAATCCCATTTTTGATGCCATACTAACTGCTGATTCATCACCCGATATATATCTCATCCAATATTTACATAAATTCCAGCCATCAGTACTAAAAAAAGCCAACATTGCAAGTATACTTCCAAACAATATTGAAAATTTATACCACCTTGACTTATACGCTCTCTTAAATTCAACCCCCAATGCTTCTCTCATTCTAAACTTTCAACCCTTTCTATCCTGTCTCTTGGTATCAATATTGCAAAATCATTGTTTGAATAACCATCCCCAACATAATACTGAAATACTAAATCATTTGTTTTATTTTCTATTTGTTCCTCCGGAACTCTAATTACAAATTTACATGTTACTACACTATTAGGCTCTATATACATCATATTTGGGTCTCCCGGATCAGACAGCTTATATTCTTTTTCCCCTATATCAACATTACCTCTAATTACGCCCTTTAACTCCTGATCTGGATATATATCATACCCATGTTCTGTATAATCATAGCATTTGTATCCGCCTTTAACATATCCGTCCTGAGCCTCATTCTGTCCCACATCCCTAATTTTATAATTAGTCACTCCTCTATCATAGACACATGAAAGCCTGCTATTATTTTCTATCTTTAAATAAACAACCATATACTGTCCATTATCAATCGTTTGATTTTTGTATTGAGGTGTTATCACAACCCTTTGTATTGTATATGACATCCATGGTATTACTCCGCCCTTTTCATAATCAATGCTATTCCAGAAAGCTTCCGCATGTGAAATCTTTTGTCCCATGACTCCAACCTGATGTTTAAGGAATTCTGTTTTTGTCATGTAATTTACCTTTTCATAAAAGCTTGAATCATCAACATATTCCGTACTCTCCTGCCATATATACAATCCATCTTTTATATATTCATCTTTTACAGTTTCTTCTGACGTGCTACTTTCACTATTACTTTTACTATTCTTCTTACCATTTTCTCTAAAAAAAACTGCAAGACTAAGCATCAATATAATACCAAGTATAATTTCAACACGATATCTTTTTGTTTTTTTCATATATTCTCTCTGAATCCCCTACTTGCATAATAATTCTAATTATACTGAACCTTTGAAGAAATATTATCTCCACTTATATCTATATAATATTTTTTATCCATTGACCCGGTCATAAATATTTTTCCATTACATCCAAAAAATATTTCCCTAATTCCTTTTACATCTATGTCACTAAGTTCTTTTCCGTCCCTATCTAATACATACAGTTTATCTTCTTTTGCAGGAGTTCCCATAAATGCCGGATATAAGCTGTTAGTCATGTACAACTTCCCATCAATATAAGATACCTGTGCTATCTCTGTTATTCCATCCTCTTTATCATATATTTTCTTATTTTCCCGGCTGTTAAAGTCCTTTTTATACAGACCTTTATTATACACATAGTAATATAATGTATTATTATCTGCATCAAACGTGTAATCTGTTATATTGTCATCCACAACCTGTTCTACATTATGCGTACTGTAATCATATGCAAATAAACCTAATCTTTTAAAGGTCACATCCAATCCATTTTCAACCTTTTTGGCTGAATATGATTCTTCAAGAAAATATAATTTATCTCCATAATCTTTAAGTGCAAATATAGTTGCTCCTACATCTGTATATGAATGTATAATCTCATCTTCTTTTCCGTCGAGGCTCCTTCTTCTTATTGTTGCAGTATTCTCGTCGAAGCCATTCGTATTCCCCTCTCTTCTTGATATATACACACTATCGTCCTTAAAAATCAATACATAACCTTTACTTACACTTCCTATCTCAAATAATCTGTTTCTGTAAGAACCATTTGAGGACATTTCTTCCAAATATGTATATCCGGTTTTAGTTGCATCATTATATATTACATATATTTTCCCATTATAATAATAGATTTTACTATCCTCATATCCTGTTATCGTACCATCACTACTGTCTCCCAATTTCTCCCCAATTACTGTAAGACAGGCAGCACAATCATTATTGTTATGTCTGCAATCAGGTTTACTACACACCACAGTCGAATTCCCATCATCCTGCATAAACATAACTATATTATAGTTTGTTCTAATATTGTTATCTTTTCCTACCAGATTCTTAACATAATCAGATGAACTGCTTGCTAAATAATAATATCCACCTTCTCCTCTTGTAACCGGATGATTAAATATGTTCCAAGTTGACTGATTATTCACACCTAAATTTCCAGTTTGAAAATTGTTATCCTTATTCTTTCCACAACCGCTTAGTGATAACACAAGGATAAGTACTATACTTAAAATTTTACAGCATTTTTTCATAAATATCATCACTCCTTATTGTTAGAAATACCTTCATGCACACTATATATCCCTAACAAAATTATATCTATTTTTTCATCTTAAAACCGGACTTGTAAAAAATAACCACTTAAATGTAATCAAATGTACAATTCTATATATGTATTAAATCTTCCTTTACTTCTGTTTATTTCCATAAAACCTTCATATTTTTTTACAACTGATATAACATTTCCGATTCCAATTCCATGATTACTATAATCCTCATGTGTGGTATTCAAAAAACCCGGAAGCGTTATATCTGAAAATGAATTATATTTATCATTCTTATCAGCATTTAAGCATAAATTATCCACCTCAATACTCAGAACACCCCTTGAGTAAATTATAGAAAAAATAATATCAGTCTCTTCATTATCTGATTTTGCTACATTTCTATATTCTTTTACCGCCCTTATTGCATTATCCATTACGTTTCCGATTATTATAACCATATCAACCGGTTCAATATTTAAGCAATTAGGAACTACAATTTCCTTTGAATAAGAAATATTTCCATAATCCATTATATTTATTTTGCTATTTATAATAGAATCCAACTCATAATTTCCTGTATTCAACTTTGCTTCAACATTTTTGCTGCTGTTTTGAATTGTATTAATATATGATATTGCTTTTTCTTTTTCATCCGACATCACTAAATTTTTTATTACATCAAGATGATTATTTAAATCATGCTTAATGCTTCTTATTGTGCTGTTATAATTCTCTAATGCCGCAAGTTCACCTTTATAAAACTTTATTTGTTCATTCATAATAATGCTATGTTCTTTCCTGCCCAACAAAAAAACATAACATTTATGCAAAACAACTGATGCTAAAAATAAAATCAGTTGTATGATTGAAATAGAGAATAGACTTTCCTCAAATGTATTTCTATATTTTTGAAATTTCCAAATATATACACAAATATATGATAAAAATGTAACACCACAACCTGTTACAACACTATAAATTCTCTGTAATGACGTATATTCATATGCAGTAGTTCCAATAATAACCACAATAACAAACAAAATACCTGTATATGCTATTCTCTCTTGTCTGATGCACAAAGTACCGACCAAAAAAATATAAATTAAATACGAAAAAACAAGTCTTATTTTATATTTGCATTTCTCACCAATTGTTTTATATATTCCCCAAAATACGCAAAACTGAATAGCCAGTGAAATTGCCAATAATATATTTATCCCCATATATTTCTTATATTTCCTCTTCTTCCTCTACTTATAGGTAATTCTTCTCCATTATCCATTAACACACTTAACGGTCTGAACTTTTCAATATGAATGTTATTAACAATATAAGATTTATGTATATAGATAAAATTATAATCTTTAACTCTTTGATATAAATCATCCATCTTTTCATAAAACTCTATTATTCCATTATTTGTAACCATTTTTATTTTTCTTGCATCACTCAAAAAATAAATTATATTTGATAATTCAATCCTATGTATTTCTTCCCTTACTTTATATTCAAACATCTGCTTATTTCCTGATATAAGTCTATACGCAGTACTGAAAACTTTTCTTATATTATCTTCCGTCAAAGGTTTTATCAAAAAATCCATTGGTCTTATACTGAATAAATCCATGGCATATTCCTGCTGACCTGATATATATATAATCTGAGTAATATTATTATTTAAACTATTTCTAATATAATTTCCAACATCTATCCCACTCATATCCGGCATTTGAATATCTAAAAATATTAAATCATATTTTTCTCCATTATCTAACATCTTTATAAAATCTGTGGAACTATTAAATCCATCAATAATTATCCTCTCATTAATTCCCATTGCAAGCTTCCCAATAATGCTCTGTAAATATTCTATTATTACCGTTTCATCATCACAAATTGCCACATTTATCATAATCGTATCCCCATTACTATTTTCATTAATTATATCGTATAAATAAAAGAAATTCCACCTTTATTTTTATAAACCGGAAACACTAAATAATTTAGCATTCCTGAAATTTATAATAATAAAAGTGGAATTTCTCTTAAATATTTATTATTAGTTGTTATATTGAATCTTATTACTCTTCAACATTGAAATAACTGATGTTACTGATAACACCAATAATATTATAACAGAAATCATGTATGTATAATACATATGTGGTCTGTTTACGACATACTGCAATAAATCCTGCGTAAGAACATCCTTTACAAATGCAAATTCTGACATTCTGGTCGACACAACCAATGTTGTTTCTGTCATGGCAGGTAAAGAATATATTGTAAGTATTATTGCTACAAACAATGCTATCGTTCTGGTCACAAAATATTTCTTATCAACATATTCACGGCTTATGATACTCGCTATAAATGCTACAACAGAAAGAAATAATAAAACTCCATAATCAATCGTCATTCCCATGGCTGTATCTAAAAGGCTTTCTGAACTAAGCATTTCATAGCCTCCCATTAACGTTATAAAATTTGCTATAGTTCTTACTCCCATAATGAATGCACATAATATGATTATTCTGAATACCATATTTCTGTTCTTCTGTTTTTTATCTGTCATAAAACTCCTTATCAGTTTACCGATTACTGATTATTTCCATTATTATATATTGGCTGTCCTGTATATGGATCATAGCCTATTATCTGTGGCTGCTGTGGTGCTCCATAATTCTGTGGTGCTGTGTAACCCTGTGGCGCTGTATAGCTCTGTGGTGCTGTGTAACCCTGTGGTGCCCCATAATTCTGTGGTGCTTCCTGTGTAGGTGTTGCCTGTGCATTGAATTCAGGCTGTACCGGTTCCTGTACCGGTGGCTCCTGTACATTAAATTCAGGCTGTACTGGTTCCTGCACTGGTGTCTCCTGTACATTAAGCTCCGGCTGCACTGGTTCCTGTACCGGTGCTTCCTGTACATTAAACTCCGGCTGCATTGCTTCCTGTACCGGTGGCTCCTGTACATTAAACTCCGGCTGCATTGGCTCCTGTACCGGTGGCTCCTGTGCATTAAACTCTGGCTGTATTGGCTCCTGTGCTGTCATGTTCTGTGCGTTAAAATCCGGCTGTACTGCCTGTGGCTGCTGTGTATAAACAGGTGTCTGATTGTAATTGTTATACATGTTATTGCCCGCATATGCATTTGGATTAGAATACATATTATTATATGTATTAGGATTGTTATACTGCATATTATTATTGTACTGCATGTTAGGATTGTTGTAATTATACTGCATTGGATTACCATACTGCATATTTGGATTATATCCAAACTGTGGATCTATCTGCTGTGCTTTATTTACAGGTCCTTTAGCAAGAGATACTATTGAAGTTATTGTAAATATAAGATAAACAAATGCTGTTACAAGTGCTGCTGCCGAAAGAATAATAATCCAAGCGGCAAACTCCTCTTCGTCCATATCAGATACGATTGCATAAGCTTTGCTGTATGAAATCTTACCATTGAAATAATCTACTACACTGTTCATTCTCTGAACACCTATAACGCAGCAACAATCAATTACGCCCATTATACACATAAATATTGTTCTTACGATAGATGAAGCCACGCTTGTGCATTTAATACATACAATGCTGAATATTACGCAGGCAACAGTAAGTCCTGCCATTACATAGAATAATTCACCCGCTGTGTGAAGTGCATTAACCACACGCGTGAAATAAGATGAAAATGAAAATGAATAAAATGATGTAAAATCATAATCTGAGGCATACATGCCAAGGTGATAATAGAATACTACAAAATTATAGAGTACAACTGAAGCCACGCCAAAAGTTGCAAACACAATAATTCTGAATATTACATTAAGTATCTTTCGTGCTGTGTTCATAAATATAAACCCTTTCCCAATTAAATTTATTGTTTAGTTTTATGCCTAAACGCCTTGATTATAGTTTACAACATTTATTTAATATTTAACATCATTTTTTTATTATTTTTTAAATTTATAAATATGTATTTTGTTTCATTCCCTTATATGCTAAAATAGTAACAATATTCAGAACGATGAAAGGATTATTAAAATGAGCACAACAAAACATTTATCAATAAGACGTTATCTTATGCTTTCCATTGTGTTGATAATGTCTTTAGCGTCTGCACTTACGCTTACATCCTGCAAAAGTTCCATTCCGAAAAACACTGTTTTTTCTGTGGATGATCTTTCAGGCAAAAAAATAGGTGTACAGCTTGGAACTACCGGAGATATCTATGTTTCAGATATGGAAGAAGATGGCTCCCAGACCGTAGTGGAACGTTATAATAAAGGTACTGATGCAGTACAGGCTCTCAAACAGGGTAAAATAGATGCCGTTGTTATCGACGTGCAGCCTGCCGAAGAATTTGTAAAGGCAAACAGCGACCTTATGATTCTTGATGAAGAATTTGTTACTGAAAACTATGCTATCTGTATAGCCAAAGGTAATTCTTCACTCAAAACCAAAATTAACGAAGCCATTAATGTTTTAAAATCTGACGGAACACTTGATAAAATCATCAATAATTATATAGGTGAAAATGCAACCGGCGAAAGCTATGTTGCCAAATCTTCACTTGACAGAAGCAACGGTACTCTTACAATGGCTACCAATGCTTACTTCAAGCCATATGAATATTACGAAAATGGTAAAGTAACAGGTATTGATGCAGATATGGCCCAGGCAATCGCTGATTACCTTAACATGTCTCTTAAAATAGAAGATATGGAATTTGATTCTGTAATCACCGCTGTATCCTCTGGCAAGGCTGACGTTGGTATCTGTGGTATGACAGTAACAGAAGACCGTCTTAAAAATATTGATTTCTCAGATTCTTACACAACATCTAAGCAGGTAATAATCGTAAGAGATAATGATGCTAAATCAAGCGGTATGTCTCTTGCTGACAAATTCAAATCTGATTTTGTACAGGATAACCGTTACCAGTACCTTTTAACAGGTCTTAGAAATACTATTGTCATCGCTTTATTTGCTGCATTAATCGGTATTGTTATCGGATTTATAATTGCAGTTATCCGTTCAAGCCATGATAAGACAGGTAATTTAAAAATTGCTAATTTTATATGTAATGTTTACCTTACAATAATAAGAGGTACTCCAACAATGGTACAGCTCCTTATTATTTACTATATAATTTTCAGCTCGGTATCAATTAATAAAGTAGTTGTTGCTATCCTCGCATTTGGTATTAACTCAGGTGCATATGTTGCAGAAATATTCCGTTCAGGAATAATGGCAATTGACCAGGGACAGTTTGAAGCTTCACGAAGCCTCGGTCTTACTTACAGACAGACAATGATGCTTGTAATTCTTCCTCAGGCATTTAAAAATGTACTTCCTGCCCTTGCAAATGAGTTTATAGTATTATTAAAGGAAACATCTATCAGTGGTTATATCGGTCTTAACGATCTTACAAGAGGCGGCGATATTATCCGAAGCATAACTTATGACCCATTACTTCCACTCTTTGGAGTAGCTTTAGTATATCTTGTACTTGTTGTTATATTGTCACAGCTTGTTAAGAAACTTGAAAGGAGATTAAGAAAGAATGAACGCTAATAATGAAGAAATCCTCTTAAAAGTTGAACATTTGAAAAAAGCATTTGACGATCATGTCGTTTTAAAAGATATAAACACAACTGTTAAAAAGGGAGATGTAATAGCAATAATCGGTCCTTCAGGATGTGGAAAATCAACTTTTTTACGTTCGCTTAACCTTCTTGAGGTTCCAACAGAAGGTCACATTTTATTTGAAGGTACTGATATCACTGATAAAGAAGTGAACATTAATAAAATAAGACAAAGAATAGGAATGGTTTTCCAGCATTTTAATCTCTTTCCTAATATGACAGTTAAGAAAAATATAACTCTTGCCCCTGTAAAGCTTGGACTTATGAGTGAAGAGGAAGCCGACAAAGCAGCCATGACTCTTCTTAAAAGAGTTGGTCTTGAAGATAAAGCTGACAGCTATCCTAACATGCTCTCAGGTGGTCAGAAACAAAGAATTGCAATCGCACGTTCTCTTGCAATGAACCCTGACATAATGCTTTTTGATGAGCCAACATCAGCATTAGACCCTGAAATGGTCGGTGAAGTTCTTAACATTATGAAGGAGCTTGCAAGTTCAGGAATGACAATGATTATTGTAACCCATGAAATGGGATTTGCGAAGGAAGTAGCCAACCGCTGCATGTTCTTCCTTGACGGGGAAATCGCCGAAGAAAATGAACCTGAAGCATTCTTTAATGCACCTGAGAATGAGCGTCTTAAAGAATTTTTATCAAAGGTGCTTATATAAAATTATAAAATACACATAAAAATATAGCGTAGTTTTGTTCCGATGTACGCAAAACTACGCTATATTTTTATGTGTTATATAATTTAATTTGCCGCATAACTAGCGGTTCCTGCGCACCACATTTACTGCGGACAGTATAAGCATTCCAGCCGCATTGAATGCAAGCACCATTATTGCCGCTGTCAAGCCTACTTTGTCTGCTGCTATGCCAACTATCTGTGGCGTTACTATTCCGCCAAGGGCTGAAAGTGCAAGAAACATTGACATTCCTGTGTTAGAGCCTCGCAACACATCACCTACGCTTGACACACTTGTCGGATATATTCCTGCGAAGAAAAATCCAAGTCCGGCTATTGCAACCGTAATTACCGCAAGATTATGAGTTGAAATCAATAATATAAAAAATACTGCTGTTGCTATGCAATATGTCAAAATCAGCTTATCTTTATTAATCTTCGCTGAAAGCTTTGCTGTCATAAGTCTGCCAAGCATAACCATTATCCATGTTATTGAAACAAGATTTGATGCATATGCAGCACTCATAATATTCATGCTCTTAAAATAAGTAACAAACCAGCCGTTAACACAATTTTCAAGTCCCAGATATAAGAACAGTAAAAAACCGCATATATAAAATGTCGCATTTTTATAGAATGCTTTCTGTGGCTGTGATTCATCTATGCGTGAATCATCTGCCTTCTCTTTTTCATAGTTAAGATTCATAAGTGCATATCCAACAACTGAAAATGCTGAAAGCACTATTATTGTATATACTACAGCTCTCCAGTTAAATCCCATCTGTACATACAGTGCTGTAAGAAACGGTGCCAAAAATGCACCTATTGCAAATACCATATGCAGTATATTAAGAGCCGCAGGTCTGCCGTCTGAATTATCATTAACAACAGCATTATTTATTATACTTACTGCCCCTCTTCCTATTCCTGTGCAGACAAATGCTGCATATATAACAGGAACCGGTGGAACAAATGTTATAACAAGAAAGGAAATCGGTATAAGTGCCGACATTATTACTGTCGCAGCTTTTCTTCCTATTTTGTTTACTAATAACGGATTAATAAAGCTTGCTGCAAGATTACCTATAGCAAATGCTGATAAAAAGCCGCCTGCCACGCTGTAATTAACCCCTGCCTCTTCTATAAGATATGGAAGTATGGAGCCAACTAAAAGAACCATCATTCCATTTACAAAAAATGCATAGTAACATGGCGCAAGCAGTTTAAATTTGGACTTCATAAATATTTATCACTCCTGTTTTTAAGCCTTTATACTTTAATTTTTCTATAATGCTTTTTTCTGACTTTGTATGGTGCTTTTCTATTTTGATTCTGCCTGTGCTTTCTTTCTATTTACAATCATAAGAACCACACCAAATACAACTATTCCAAGTGAAATGAACTGTGATGTTGATAACACACCAACAGCTCCTCTTTCATCATTTCTTAAGAACTCTATAAGAAATCTTCCAACACCGTAAATAAGCATATAAATACAGCCGATGTCTCCTGCAAGAAGGCTTTTTTGTGCTTTATCATCGTTATTTTTTGCTTTAACTGCCGAATAAGAAAACTTAGCCGCAATTATTATAAGTATCGCAGCATTAAGAAAATCACCCGCTGATGAAATAAGCTGTGTAGGAATAAGTTTAACTCCTGATGGTGCTAAACTCTCTTTAGGAAATACAACTCCAAATGCAGATGTAGTCTCTCTTCCATAGCAACAGCCTGCAAGAAAACAGCCTATTCGTCCAAAGCCCTGTGCAAGCGCAACCTCAGGCATAACAAGGTCGAAATACTCAAGAAATGATAATTTCTTAACCTTAGTATAAATCATACAGAAGATTACTCCCGATATGATTCCGCCATAAACAACAAATCCTGACGAACCAATAACCGCCATTGGATTTGCCATAAACTCTTTAAAGCTTACAATAATATATAAAAATTTAGCTCCCAAAAATCCTGAAACTATCGCAATTATCGCAAGGTCAACAACGCTGTCTTCCCTCATTTTCATTTTCTTTGCACGATACTCACCAACCAGCAATGCTATAACAAAGCCTATTCCAATCATAAGTCCGTATCCATGCACTGTAAATTTGCCTATACTAAATAAATCCGGTTTCATATTATTCCTCCAATCCCAATCTGTCCTTCACCATCATAAGCCTGTCATCAAACTGATTTGCAAATGATATGCTTTTGCTGTAAGGTGCCTGATAAAATGTATTTAAAATAAACATATTAAGTATTCTGACCTGCTCATCGTTAAGCCCTGTCATTGAACGCTGAATCTGTTTTAAAAATTTATGCCATTTGACAACAAAAACATTATATTCGCTGATACCTGTTATACCAAGCCATTTTTTCACCTTTATCTTGGTAAGATTATCCTTATGGCACTGGCCTTTTTGCAGTATATATTTAAAATGCTCATCATCCTCCCAGTATCTGCCTAACGGAAATAATCTGCAAATCCCCGGTCTTATATCGTGTATTGAACATCTTTCATTTTCATCCAGAAAAGAACATTTATTGAATAAATCGGACATTTTCAAGTTAGGAAGAATAACTCCGTCAACTACATTTAACTCTATATTTTCACCCACAAGCTCATTAAAGCTCTTTCCCAGATGTGTTGTAAGACTGTATATATCAAATGGATCAAGTACTATTGTATTTCCCATATTCTGGCAGCATGACTGTTTACATCCGACACATTCTCCTGTATCTGTTCTTACCAGATCATTTTCTGTATATAATCTTCCGTCAGAAATATCTTCAAGTGAACATTCGCGTAACATTTTTCCTCATTTCCAAGTGGTTATCTAACCACTTTACATATATTGACCGCTCTGTGCTTTGCACTTACGCAGACCTTTATATAAAATTCAACGTCTATTATACATTTAAATAAGTAGTTATGTCCAATATTTCCTTTATTTTTAAATTACTTTGTGCTAGAATGATTAACATTGAACATAAATCGGAATTATTTAACATAGTTCCTGCTAATTATTTTACATGCTTATATGAATTGGAGAACCATTATGAAAGACAAAATTATTACTTTTGGCGAGATTATGCTGCGTCTCTCACCTGAAAACAACGAAAGATTTACACAGTGTCACGAATTTGAAGCCGTATATGGTGGCGGAGAAGCCAATACTGCTGTATCATTGGCAAATTTTGGTGTGGATGTAAACTATGTTACCAAGCTTCCTAATCACACTATTGGACAGGCAGCTGTTAACGCATTACGTCAGTATGGCGTAGGTATTGATGATATTGTTCGCGGTGGTGACCAGATTGGTATATATTTCCTTGAAAAGAAGACAAGCCAGCGTCCATCAAATGTTATTTACAACAGAAGTGGTTCAGCTATAGCTCTTGCAACTGAAGATGATTTTGACTGGGATAAGATATTTGGCGATGCAACCTGGTTTCACTTCTCAGGAATCACTCCTGCCATAAGCGATTCTATGGCAAATATAACACTTATTGCTTGTAAGAAAGCTAAAGAAAAAGGGCTTACAATAAGCTGTGACCTTAATTACAGAAGTAAATTATGGAGCAGCGAAAAAGCAAACGCTGTTATGAGCAAAATCTGCAAATATGTTGATATTTGTATTGCAAACGAAGATGATGCTGTAGGCATTTTCTCTATGGATGCATCTAATACCACAGAAGAGAAAAATGCTTATATAGCAAAAGAGCTTATGAAAATGTTCCCATTCAAAATGGTTGCTTCAGTATGGAGAACTGAAACATCAATAACAACCTTTAAGCTTCAGTCAATGGTATACACAAACGGAAAAGCTTATTACAGCAAAGAATATTTCATGCATATATTAGATTATATAGGTGCTGGAGATGCTTATTGCGCCGGAATTATTTACAGTCTTATTAATAATTTTGATGCACAGAAAACTGTTGAATTTTCAAATGCTGCAAGCTGCTTAAAGCACACTGTAAGCGGTGATTTCAACCTTGTAACGGTAGATGAAGTAAACAGACTTGCATTTTCTGAAAGTGGCAACGAAGTTCAGAGATAATCTGCATAGCAAAGCATTCCTAATAATGCCGATATTAATATCAGCATTATTGGTGAAAGCTTTGCTTTTTTTATTTTCTTAACAATTATATTTATAGTTACAAGTATCGCAAATATTATTACAGCTCTTATATCTATATTTAATCCGTTATTTATATCACTGATTGATGATACTCCGATTAATGTACTAAGCATCATAGTAATCGCAGTTGCCAGTATAAGTGCCACAACACATGGTCTTATACCCGAAAGAAATGCCTGTACACCGGCATATTTCATAAAGTTGCTTATCAATGCCGCAATTATAAGTATTATTATGAATGAAGGCAGAACCACACCGAATGTAGCTGCAAGTGCGCCAAGCACGCCTCCCTGTGATGAACCCACAAATGTAGCCATATTTACGGCAAGCGGTCCCGGTGTTGATTCAGAAACAGCTATCAGACTCATAAATTCGTCATCACCCAGCCATCCGTTTAAAAGCACTTTTTCACGAATAAGGGCAATCATCCCATATCCGCCTCCAAAAGAAACCGCACCTATTTCTAAAAATGTCAAAAAAAGCTTAAGATATATCATCGCTTAACGCACCTCTTTATCATATAAACAGCAAGTCCTATAACGCCACAGATAAGTATATAGAAAATGCTTGAAAAATTTACTGACGTTAAAGAAAACACTATCATGATAAGCATAACAATACTTAGAAGTGCAATGTTTAAAGCATTTTTCTTTAATCCCTTTAACATGCTTATTCCGGCTGATAATATCAGATATATGACACACACCTGTATTCCCTTAAATACATATCCTACATATTTAAGTGCCAGAAACTGATTAAAAAACAGCGAAATCAGATATATTATAACGAATGAGGGTATGCAGACTGCTACTGTTGAAGCCAGTGCTCCTGATATGCCATCTATTTTATAGCCGATATAAGTGGCGCTGTTAATGGCAACAGGACCGGGGGTCGATTCTGCGATAGCCACCATGTCCAGAAATTCATCATGTTTTATCCACTTTTTCTTTATAACAAATTCATTTTCCAGAAGGGCAATCATGGCATATCCGCCGCCAAATGTGAATGCACCAATCTTTAGGAATGTAAGAAATAATGTCCATGCCTTTTTCATTGCGCTGACTCCTCATATAATGTCTTTCAATTACTCTTTGTCAGTTCAGTATACTACCTTGTTTTTTTAGTGTCAAAATGTACATTTTCCTCCTGTAAACATGTGGCATAATTATCTTTTCTTTCCAATTACAAATATACAAATATATGCCAAAAGGGTATTGCCGCTCATATCCGGATTCAATCCGATACAACCGGCAACAGACCTCCTGGCACTATATTTTTATTATCCCAATGTCCCTATGTCTGTTATTTATAAATTATCATTGCAGTTGCAGTCACACTGACAACCGGTCTGACAGTCATTTTTCAAATCCTGTTCATTAGCCGGTGGTCCAAGATTCAAAGGTTTTATAGCAAGATCAAGAAGATCTCCGCTTACAAACTTTATGCAATCCGACTCATCCGGTGGTACAATGCTTCCCTTTGGTGTATTAATCTTACCTTCACTAGCAACCCTGTATCCTGCATAGTAAAGGCTCTGAAGCACTAATGTAAGTCCAACTGTAACCTCATCATCCTCTGTATCGAAATCTATAAGTTTAGGTATTGAATACAGATTAATTCCCTGTCTTACTGAATTATCCGTAGACATAAAGCCTATATAATTAAGTGCAGGTGTAAATCCTCCGGCAGCTGCCGTATTGTATGAAACCCCATATGGTGCAAACAATTCAAGCTCGACTGCTGTTGGGTTGGTATCCTCATCATATGTCTCAGAAGTTGTTTCAGGAGGAAGGTATGTTGCTGTAGGATATAATGTTGCGAGTAATTTGCATGAATCATCATAAATATTAACCGCAAACTGTACAGTAAGATTGCTAAGAACAACGCTGTAACAGTTAGGTCTTCCTGCAATCTGAGTTATCTCTACGTTTCCGTCTCCATAGTCATATGAAATATCTATTACTCTTACAGAAGCATTAGTTGCTGTAGGATATGTTGTTGAAATATCTGTTCCAAGAGCAAATGTTGTACACAAATTTATACCAATTTCATCATATATAAGTGGGGCTAAAATGCTAAGTTCATTAGGAGAGCCACATATAGGATTAGTACAAACGTCAAAGCAGCCCTGTGGCACATTCTGTGCTACATTACTTACAATCTTTGCTCTGCATCCGCATTTTCCAGATTTACATTTTGCCATATCTTTAATCCTTTCATTTTTCTTAATATAGTATATGTTCTAAAAACAGCCACGTTACCATACAATATGGTAAACTGTATGCGGATTTATAAATATGGCAAGCATATACACTATTAGTTCTGAAAAAAAACTGTTTATATATGATATGGATAACTTAATCCACCTAAGAATAGCATTTAAGGAGCAGCTTGACCGCCCGATAGTTCTTGCCGGTGATTATCTCTCCGGTCTTACTAGCTGCATTTACAAAGACACGCTCTACTATGCTTATATAAATCAGTCACATGACATTATTATAAAATGTATTCTTGATACAGACTATCTGTACAAGGTTGATGCAAATGAACTTCCTGACTGTATATCCCCTACCCTTGTCATTCTTGATAATATACTTCTACTCTTTTATCAGATTAAGAATCCCCTTTCGGATGAATGTTCATTAAAATGTATTGCGCCTTTTGAAGAAAATGTAGAAGCCTTTGATTTTCCTGACATTTTCACTCATATAACCTCTTGCGAGATAACAATACTGGGAAAAATAATCTTACTGTATGTAAATCAACAGCTGTATTTCATTGAAAAAATCGGACATATAACTAAAGCAGGTGATAACAATAACCTAAAAAACACAATAAAACAATACGAAGAAAAGATAAAATCCCAGTCCATGTTAATAGAAAGCATTAAAAAACAGTATCAGGAATTATATGACACAGCCACTCATTATAAAAACGAGGCTATTAAATGGCGGAGTAAGTTTAACTGAACTAATTGAATTTATTGTAATAAAGTGATAAAATTGATTTGTATATACGACTTTTCACTGTTGTGATACAAAAGAATATAATGTACATAGGATAATTTAATATATCCTAAGAATGGAGGATTTGATGAGCGTTTGTTCTAAATGCGGAAATGTAGTGGCAGACACAGCAAGTTTCTGTCCTAAATGCGGAAATAAGGTAACTCCTGTTGTTAATCAGGCAGCTCCTAATTTTACAGCACAGCCACAACCACAGCCACAGCCTAATCAGGCTTTTAACCAGCAGCAGCCTGGATTTGGTGCACCTGTACAGAATGCACCTAAGAAGAGTTTTAAAGAAAGCTTCGATAAATTTATCGAAAAGCTTCCTGTAAACAAGAAACAGTTTGCAATAATTGCCGGAGCTTTATGTGCAGTAATAGTATTCCTTATAGTATTGTTCGGTGTAATTTTAAGAACACCGGGATATGAGAAACCTCTTAAATTAGCAGAAAAAGGTATTAACAAGAATGATTACACAACATTCTCAAAGGCATTTGTTCCTAAGAATCTTACTATGAGTGCTGATTTGGTTGAAGATGTTTCAGGTCTTGATGCAAGTGACTTATTCTATGTAACTAATTACTCATTAAAAATTGTTAACAAGCAGAAGTTATCAGATTATGAGCTTACACAGTATAACTACAGCAGCGAATTAGCAAGCTATGGAGTTACATTCACAAAGGGTTATAAGCTATATGTATCACAGACAGGTGCATACAAGGGAAATATGAACCAGAGCTACGATACATTTATTGTTGGTAAATATAAGGGTTCATGGTATATAATTGATACAGAATAATATAGTTACTATATTGATATAATTAATCAGTTAATAAATTTGATAAAATCAATAAATACAATAAACTCAATAATATAATAAACGTAATGAAGGCAGCACACTTATCTCTGAGTGTACTGCCTTTTTAAGATTAATTCTATAACATGTGATTATTACAAATTAAACTTTCATGCTTAATCGTTATTATAATCCACCTTCATCATGCACAAGCCCTGTGCCGGTGCTGTAGGTCCTGCAAGTGATCTGTTCTTTGCCTCTAAAAGCTCAATCATGCTTTCAGGTGTTCTCTTACCAAATCCAACTTCAAGAAGTGTTCCCGAAAGAATTCTAACCATATACTGTAAAAATCCCGTTCCGTGGAATGTCATATTTATATATGAACCCTTCTGGACAATATCAATAGAAAAAATCTTTCTCACAGTTGACTTTTTCATCTTAGGATTGCCACAGAAGCTTGCAAAATCATGTTCTCCTGTAAGTATCCTGGCTGCTTCTTTCATAGCCTTGATATCAGGCGCTTTGTCTATACAATATACATATTTTCTGTTAAATACCGGTTTTAATGGTCCTATATAACACGTATAACAATATGTCTTCCCAACCGCATTATACCTGCTGTGAAATCTGTCAGAGGCTATTCTTACTTCTCTTACACAAATATCCTCAGGTAAATATTTATTCATATAATCGCATATCTGCTCAGGTGACATTGAAGTTTCCATGTGTGCATTGGCTACCATTGCTTTAGCATGTACGCCTGCATCTGTTCGTCCTGCCCCGATTACTTCCACATCACTTCCTGTCATAACAGACAATACCGACTCAAGCTTTCCCTGTATAGTCATATCATTTCCCGGCTGATGTTCCCAGCCATAATATCTGGTACCGTCATATATGATAATCATTTTATAATTCTTCATAACGTACAATTATTCCTCGTTCCTATCAAGTATCTTTCATTATACTTCCATTAAATCATAGACAGTATTACTCTACATACAGACTCTTTAAAAGGGCTATCTCTTTTCCATGTCCTTCTGTTTCTGTAGGTGTCTCAAGATATACAGGTATTCCCTGCAATCTTTTATTATTAATAACACCTGCCAGTGCATTAAGTCCAATATTGCCTTCGCCGATTAATTCATGTCTGTCTTTGTGGCTTCCAAGTCCGTTCTTGCTGTCATTAAGGTGTATTGCACATAATCTGTCAAGTCCTAAAACTTTATCAAATTCATCAAGCACACCGTCAATATTTCCGACAATATCATATCCACCGTCAAATACATGACATGTATCAAGGCATATACCTATATTACTACTGTCCTCAAGTCTGTCGATTATTGCACGCAGCTCTTCAAATGTACGTCCAACCTCAGACCCCTTTCCTGACATTGTCTCCAATAATACCCTTGTCTTAAACTTCTTAGTTTCCAGCCTGTTAAGCATATCTGAAATGTATTCTATTCCCTTTTCACTGCCCTGGCTTACATGACTTCCTGGATGAAAATTATACATACAGCCATCAGGAAGAACCTGCATCTTATTTAAGTCATCAAGCATCGTTTCATAAGCAAATTTTCTTAAATCCTCATCCTTAGCACAAGGGTTAAGTGTATACGGAGCATGTGCAAGTATTCTTGAAATATCATGATTCTTAGCAAATTCAGTATATTCATCAATATCTTTTGCCGGCCATTCTTTACCTTTACCGCCTCTTGGATTTCGTGTAAAAAACTGAAACGTGCCTGCATCAATGGATGCAGCTTCTTTTGCCATGCTAAGGAATCCCTTAGATGATGACAAATGACATCCTATCCTAAGCATTACTGTCCTCCGCTAATATATTTTCCACTTCTTCTGTGTCTATTGTTCCATCTTCCATCTTAGGAATAACATTTTCTGACACAACTATTCTTTGTATTTCCCAACGATAGCCCTTCTTTTCATTATATTTATCAATAAGCTTCTTAATTCTGTCCTTGTGTATTGACTTATTCATAGGAACTATTAAGGCTGTAAGCTTATCTTCATATAAAGTAATATAGCTTTCTGCTATACCATTTAACGCTGTAATCTGCTGATTGGTAATCTTTCGGCTTATCTTCTCACCTGTTGGAAGAAGAATTATTCCCGGATTACGTTTTATAAGAACAAGCCTTCCTTTGTCATTAATTCTTCCATAATCACCTGTATGCAGATATCCGTCCTTTATAACTGCATCTGTTGCTGCCTTATCATTATCATAGCCTTTCATTACGCAATCACCTTTTACAAGGATTTCGCCGTCATCAGCTATCGCAACTGCCTCCTTATCAAACAGCGCATATGAACCGTCCATGCTGTCATTAATACCTATACAGCCTGTAGCTTCTGTCATTCCATAAATGTTATATACATTCAGGTCTCTGTCCTTTAATGTTTCAAATAAATGGAATGGGCATGTTGCACCACCTATAACTACTGTCTTTAATTCATCATTAAAAGCACGTATTTTCTTTAAATACTCTATCATTGAAGGTGTTCCCGGCAGAATGGTAGGATTATAATAATAAGTATCTGCATCAATATGCCTTAAGCCTCTTCCGACACATATGCACGCACCATTGCTGAGCGGCCATATAAGGCTGTATATAAATCCAAATATATGATTTAATGCAATCTGTGCAAGTACCTTATCATCATGTGTACATTCGCAGAATCCATTTATAGCATTTACAGTATTAAATATATTATCCCCTGTAAGTACAACTGCTTTATCACATTCATCCGCTGTTGCAGTAAACATGATAATATTACCCTCTTCAGTATCAAGGTCATACTTAAGACCGTCTACGTTATCCTTATCAGCATTTGGAATAATTATCGCATCGCTGTCAGCAAGAATATACTGATTAGTTGATGTTAATGTATAATCTATTCCTACTTTCTTAAGAAGGTGCTGTCTTACATCCTTAGGCAGAAAGAAATCAACAAGTACTGCATCTTTTCCTGCAAGAATAGTTCCAAACACATTAACTATCCATCTATATGATGCAGGACCATATATGGCAATTCTCTTTCCCTCGAATCTTTGTAAATGTATTGCTTTTTTCCATGAATCGTTAAAAAGCTTCTTAAATGTAATCTCCATTGTGTCATATAAGACTGCTATATTATCTGAATAAAGTTCTGCATTCTTTTTAAGCATGTTATAAAAAATATTCTTTTGCATATTAATCTCCATCCTGTTTTTTGCACATACTTCTGTCTGTATTAACTGTCTATATAAAGTGTCCATATAAAATGATTATACACCCATACAAAACAATTGCCAATGCATAGTTTTTGATATAAAATTATTCTATAAATTTATCTGTTTGGAGGGGCTATGAAAATTTATTTTTACAGATACGGCAGCTTATGTGAGCCTGATATTATAGAAAGTTTCAAAAGACTGGGGCTTGATGTTTATGAGGAAACCATCGAAATAACTAATAAAAATCTTCTTCCATCTGACTGTATAAGCTACACATCAGATACAATTGTTAACGGAGGTTTTTCTTTTGTATTTTCTATAAATTTCTTCCCATGGCTTTCAGACCTGTGCGAAATCGCACATATTGTATACATAAGTCTTATAGTTGACAGTCCTGTTATGGAACTTTATTCAAAATCCCTGTCAAATTCCTTCAACAGAGTTTTTTTATTTGACCAGATGCTTTTTAACGAATTTGAAAGTTATAATCCCGGACATATTTTTCATGTACCACTTGCCACCAACGTGACAAGAAATGACATGGTAATATCACAGGCTTCACCTGCCGATAAAGCGCGTTTTACATCAGATATTTCTTTTATCGGTTCAACATATCAGGAAAAATGTCCACTTAACAGCGCAGTTCTGCCTGAATTTGAACAGGGTTATATAGACGGACTTATAGAGGCACAGCTTGGTGTTTATGGTTATAATTTCATTGAAGAGTGTATTACCGATGAATTTGCTGACAAGATAATCTCTTGCATGCCTGACCCTTATGTTTTCCCTGCCGGCTCACGCAAATGCAACAAAGCTCTTGTTGCGCAGCAATATATAAGTGTCAAAGTCGGGGAACAGGAACGTTTAAGAGCTCTTCGTATGTTGTCTGATTTATTCAATGTAGACATTTATACACGAAGCGATACAAGTTCAATGCCTAACATTCACAATAAAGGTTTTGCAAGGTCTCTTACTGAAATGCCGCTTATATTTAATAACAGTAAAATTAATCTGAATATAACAGCCAAATCCATACGCTCAGGACTCTCACTCAGAATATTTGATGTCCTTGGCTGTGGAGGATTCCTTATTACCAATTACCAGACAGAGCTTCCTTACTTTTTTGATATAGGAAAAGACCTCGTTGCCTATGACAGCTTTGAAAGTCTTAAAGAGCTTTGCTCCTACTATCTTGAACATGACGATGAACGTATGGCTATTGCACAAAACGGTTACAACAAAGTTAAATCGCTTCATACATATGACATACGTTTATTACAGATGATTGATATGTCATTCCCACAGGAGGGCTGATTTTGAACATACTTATTTTTGAATATAAAAGTTTTGGAATTGAAGATGTAAAAGAGGCTTTTGAAAAAATCGGACATTCTTATAAAATCATCTCCACTGAATTAATACGTGAACGGAAAAGTCCTGACTTTGATAAATTATTTGCCTTTGAAACACAGGAAAAGAATTATGATTGCGTATTCACCTTTAATTATAGTCCGATAATCTCTGAAAACTGCAACAAATGTAACATTCCTTATATCGCATTTGTATATGACAGTCCACAGATTTTACTATACAACTACACTATAATTAACCCATGTAATTACATTTTTCTTTTTGATAAACCGATTTATAATGAACTTAAATCCGGAGGTATTAATACCGTATATTATATGCCGCTTGCAGTTAATACCGACAGACTTGACAGGATGTGTGCATCTGCTGCCGGTAATGATTCATTCAAATCCGACATTTCATTCGTTGGTTCGATGTATAACGAAAAACACAACCTTTATGACAGAATGGCTGAAAAGCTTAAGCCTTACACAAAAGGCTATCTGGAGGCCATAATGGATGCACAGATGCATATATATGGTGATTTCTTCATTCAGGAAATGCTAAAGGGTAACATTCTTAAAGATATGCAGACCGCTATGGCTGTTGAACCTAATAAGGACGGCATAGAGACAGCCGAATATGTCTATGCCAATTATTTTCTGGCAAGGAAAATAGCATTTAAAGAGCGTTCCCTTATTATGAAACGTCTTAATGACGAATTGGGTTATAACTTTGATATTAAGCTATATACTCCGGACAAAAATGCCGTAAACAATCTTACGGAAATCACAAATATGGGACCCGTAGATTATTACAATGAAATGCCTTTCGTCTTTAATAACAGCAGAATCAACCTTAATATTTCGCTCAGAAGTATTCAGACCGGTATTCCACTGCGTGCAATGGATATAATGGGTGCCGGCGGATTTTTAATGTCTAACTGGCAGGCAGATTTTTTTGATTTCTTTATTCCAGGTGAAGATCTTGTGCTTTTTGAATCTCATGACGATTTAATAAGTAAATGCCACTATTATCTCACGCACGAAAAAGAACGTGAACAGATTGCTGCGAACGGATATGGCAAGGTTAAAGAAAACCACACTTATGAGATAAGATTCAGACAGATTTTTGAAATTGTGTTTGGGTAGGAAAATCCTTTTAACATACCATCTGTCTTTTACTTATTAGTCATATAATTGTCCAGAAAAATCCTACGGTATTTATCATATAAATCATGCGGATCTTTTCTTGCGGTTGTCTCATGAATTAACGCAACAACATTATCGTAATCATTCATGAATACAGTCCTGTATCCAGCTTTTCTAAACTCAAAAGTCTGTGATATATCATAAAAATGCCATCCGTCAAATAAATCTTCACGCCACACTACATCCTTTGATGCAGCCATGAAAATTCCATCTATTGCATCTGCATATTCAAAGCTTCCTTCTTTTTCAAATGATACCGATTTCTTTATATTAAGTATTTCTTCCTGATAAAGATTTCCTCTGCTATCAGATATTTCATTTTCATACCATCGTCCTGATTGTGGAAGTTTTGTTGTACCAAAATTTCCAATAAGCCCTATATCGGAATTGCTCTTAAAAATATCAATAAGCTTTGATAATAACTTAGTATCTATTATAAATGTATCATGATGAATATATATTTTATATGTGGCATCACTA
>ERZ1106969.251-NODE-251-length-61907-cov-17.759216_pt1 | contig 61907 bp, 55 predicted proteins | sample MGYA00403685_ERZ1106969 | MGnify/ENA primary metagenome ERZ1106969 (study PRJEB35170, sample SAMEA104062416) | human gut metagenome | biome: human gut; feature: human-associated habitat; material: faeces | place: Denmark | collected 2012-05-18 ... | reverse complement strand
GAACTCTTCTTCCGGTACGGCAGATGACAGAGACCGTACAGGAGATTCAAAAAGATGGAGATTTAAGCCGCAGGATCGGAGTCAGCCAAGAGACCGGAAAGGATGAATTTTATCAGCTGGCAGGAACATTTGACGGCATGCTGGAAAGCCTGGATCAGGCATTTCGCAGGGAACGGCAGTTCACATCGGACGTTTCCCACGAGCTGCGAACACCGGTCAGTGTGATTCTGGCACAGTGTGAGGTGTCATTGAATCGTAACGATTTATCCGATGAGCAGAGAGAGGAAATTCTTCTGATTCGGAAAAAAGCGGGAGAAATGTCCCGGATGATCTCTCAGCTTCTATTACTGGCGAGGGTAGATCAGGGACGCCAGCAGCTCAATAAAGAAGAGATCAATATCAGTGAGTTGACGGAAATGATCGTGGAAGAGCAAAAGATGCTGGCGCAGGGGCGTAAAATTGAGATTCATACAGAGATAGAACAAGGCATCACAGGCTATCTGGATGAATCCTTTTATATCCGTATGCTGGATAATCTGATTTCAAATGCAGTCTCTTATGGAAAAGAAGGTGGAAATATGAAAGTGACGCTTCATCAGATTCCGTCCGGGGTGCGGGGAACGGTAGAAGATGACGGAATCGGAATCAGCAGAGAAGACCAGGCACATATATGGGAGCGGTTTTACCGCGTGGATGCCTCCCGAACAGGAAAGGAAGACGGTTCGCACTCCGGACTTGGACTTTCCATGGTGAAATGGATTGCACAGGTACATGGAGGGAATGTCCGGGTGGAGAGTGAGCTCGGAAAAGGCAGCTGTTTTACATTTGAGTTGAAGACTGTGGAAGAATAAAAAGAGATAGAATCACCAGAGTGCGATTCTATCTGAATTTTAAAAGTTTGCATTTGATTCCAATGAATCCTAAAAGGAAAGCAATCAAGAATGGAAGTAAATGTATGATGAGAATGGAAAAATTTCCTAATAGCAGAGAAATGTTACTTAAAATTGCATACCCTACGATCCATTCTCCACATCGCGTGCGGAAATGAAATCTGGGTGCGTCTTTGCACAGGAGTTGGGATACACAGATCAGTCCTATTAAAGAAAATACGACAGGAGAACCGCCGCCGCTGATACTGTTTGGTGCGATTACGGAAAATATTGCGTTTGCGGAAGTTGCAGAAAAGGCTGTGATTAGCAGAAGCTTCCACTGTGAAATTTGGTGATCTAAAAACTTTCCTGTGAAATAAATCCCCAGAATATTTCCTAAAATGTGGATAACTCCGGTATGTAGAAGCAGTCCTGTGAAAAACCGGTAATATTCTCCGTTGATAATCTGAATTCCGTGATTGCTAAATGTATCATATATATTGGTAAAAAATCCTGCTAAATATATAAGAATCCAAATGATGATCCAAACCGTGCTTTCTTTTAGTTTTTTCAATTGGTTTTCCCTCCTTAAGTAATACGGAAATATGATATCACAGAATATAAGTATGGAACAATGATCAATTTTTAGGAAAATTTTTATTTTATTAAAATTCTAATCTTATTTTAATCTTCATGGAATATATTATCCTTACAAACAAAGAATAACAGTGTGGAAATGCAATTGATAGAAAGAGAGGAATTAAAATATAATGAAGAAAAGATATTTTGCAGCAGCGGCAGTTTGTGTGGCAGCAATTAGTATGTTTACGGGATGTGGAGGTAATGGAGGAAAAGACATTGGAAAAGATGCAGCGAAAACAGCAGCATTTTCAGATGCAGGTGTGACAGAAGACGAGATTACAAGGCTGAAAGTAAGCAAAGACCACGATGATGGAAGAAGTATTTATGAGGTTGATTTTACAGTTGCATCCACAGGAGATGAATATGATTATGAGATTTCAGCAGAAGATGGAAGTATACTTCAGGTCGACCGGGAAATGGGAAAAGGAAGTGTGAATACAACACAGGACCAGACGCAAAATCAGGAACAGACACAGAATCAGGGTACAACTACGCAGTCACAGCCGGCGATTTCAGAAGAGAAAGCAAAAAACCTTGCCTTGGAAAGAGTGCCTGGGGCATCTGCACAAGATCTGAGAATGCAGCTGGAATTTGACGATGGAATCCAGAAATACGAAGGCGATATCGTCTATGATGGCAAAGAATATGATTTTGAAATTGATGCCAACACCGGAACATTTCTGGAATGGAGTGAAGAGCGGATTGGATAGAAAGGGAGAGAAGAAGATGACAGGGTTAAGCACATTATGCTATATCGAAAAAGATGGAAAATATCTGATGCTCCATCGTACAGTAAAAAAGAACGATGTCAATAAAGACAAATGGATTGGTGTGGGCGGGCATTTTGAAGCGGATGAAAGCCCGGAGGAGTGTCTGCTTCGAGAAGTGAAAGAAGAGACCGGATATACATTGACGTCATGGAAATATCGTGCAATTGTGACGTTTGTATCAGGGGATGGTGTGACAGAGTATATGTCTTTATTTACGGCGGATGGATTTACAGGAGAACAGATCGCATGTGATGAGGGAGAGCTGAAGTGGGTAGATAAAAAGGAGATCGAGAATCTCAATCTTTGGGAAGGAGACAAAATATTCTTCCGACTCCTGGAGGAATCGGAAGAATTCTTCTCCTTAAAACTGGTATATGACGGAAATGGAAAGCTGCTGAAAGCAATCTTGAATGGAAAACCATTGTAGTTTTTTAAACCAGATAGCAATACATGACAATAAAGTGGCAGGCGCTTCCGGCCATGACAAAGAGATGAAAAATCTCATGGCTCCCGAAATTCTTATGTTTATTGTTGAAGATCGGAAGCTTTAGTGCGTAAATAATACCACCGATCGTATAGATGATGCCTCCTGCCAGCAGCCAGCCAAATGCGGCGGGAGACAGGGAGTGAAAAATCTGTGTGAAGGCCAGTACGCAGGTCCATCCCATTCCGATATAGAGAATGGAAGATACCCACTTCGGACAATACACCCAAAAGGCTTTGACCAGAATACCGATCAAAGCGATTCCCCATACGATCGAAAGCAAAATCACACCAGTTCGTCCGTTCAGTGTAATCAGACAAATCGGAGTGTAGCTTCCCGCGATCAGAATAAAGATCATCATATGATCGATTTTTTTTAATACGGTATTTACTTTAGCAGAAATATCAAATGTATGATATGTTGTACTGGCAGCATACAGTAAAATCAGGCTGATCGCATAGACAGCAAGAGAAATCAGGTACACTCTGCCTGGTTCGCGGGCTGCTTTTATCAACAGAGGAATCGCACCGCAGATTGCCATAACCATACCAATAAAATGTGTGATCGCACTGCCGGGGTCTTTTAAATGTTGAGCTTTGTTCATCGATATCTTCCTCCTTAAAACTGAAAAACCACATGTAGTTTTTGAAACTACGTCAAGTATATGTGTATATTACACCTTGTATTCCTTGAATGCAAGTGTTTTTGAAAATTTTTATATTTAAAGAAGTTTTGACAGAAAGAGAAAATTCTGATATGATAGTTCAGATTGTATTGTGGGGCTGTTACACAGTCCCCTATTTTTGTTTTCAGAAAAGGAGATTTATGGAAGAATTAAAATTTGAAGAGTTAGAGCTTTGTCCTGAGATATTAAAAGCAGTAAAACATATGGGATTTGAAGAGGCATCACCGATTCAGTCAAAAGCAATTCCGGTCATTATGAGTGGAAAAGATATGATCGGACAGGCGCAGACAGGAACTGGAAAGACAGCAGCATTTGGAATTCCGCTCCTGGAAAAAATTGACCCGAAGAATAAAAAATTACAGGCGATCGTTCTTTGCCCGACAAGAGAGCTTGCCATTCAGGTTGCAGAAGAGATCCGAAATCTTGCAAAATATATGCATGGAATCAAAGTTCTGCCAATCTACGGAGGTCAGGAAATCGTAAAGCAGATTCGTTCTTTAAAAAGTGGCACTCAGCTTGTGATCGGTACGCCGGGGCGTGTGATGGATCATATGCGCCGCAAGACGATGAAGATGGATCACGTGCATACGATAGTTCTGGATGAGGCGGATGAGATGCTGAATATGGGATTTCGCGAGGATATTGAGACAATTCTGGAAGGGATTCCACAGGAACATCAGACCGTTCTTTTTTCAGCAACTATGCCAAAGGCAATTTTGGAGATAACAAAACAGTTCCAGACTAATGCAGAGCTGGTAAAAGTGACGAAGAAAGAACTGACTGTTCCGAATATTGAGCAGTTTTATTATGAAGTAAAACCGAAAAACAAAGAAGAAGTACTTTCCAGACTTCTGGATATCTATACACCGAAGTTGTCGGTTGTATTTTGTAACACAAAGAAGCAGGTGGATCTGCTTGTGAATGCACTGCTTGGAAGAGGATATTTTGCGGCAGGGCTTCATGGAGATATGAAGCAGGCACAGAGAGATCGGGTGATGCAGGGATTCCGTTCCGGAAAAACAGACATTCTTGTATGTACAGATGTGGCGGCAAGAGGGATTGACGTGGATGATGTGGAAGCAGTATTTAATTATGATCTCCCACAGGATGATGAATATTATGTACACCGCATTGGCAGAACCGGACGTGCCGGACGCGTGGGACGTTCCTTCTCCTTTGTATCCGGACGGGAAGTCTATAAATTAAAAGAAATTCAGCGTTACTGTAAAACCAAAATTTATGCGCAGAAAGTTCCGTCATTAAATGATGTTGCAAATACAAAAATGGAAAATGTACTGGAAGAGATCGAGCAGATTATGGAAAATGAAGATCTGACGAAGTTTCTCCAGATTATCGAAGACCGTGTCAATGAATCTGATTATACAGCAATGGATCTGGCAGCGGCATTTTTGAAATACTGTTCCGGACAACAGGAGACAGAAGAGAACGATATGGAGTTTGGGGATACCGGAGCGGAAGAAGCCGGAATGGTACGTTTATTTATCAATATCGGAAAGAAAAATAAAGCAAAACCGGGAGATATTGTCGGCGCACTTGCCGGAGAAAGTGGAATCCCGGGAAAACTGATCGGAACGATTGATATGTTTGACAAGTATACGTTTGTAGAAGTTCCAAGAGAATATGCACGTGATGTGCTGAATGCAATGAATCATGCCAAAATTAAAGGGAAATCGGTTGCAGTAGAACCCGCAAATCAAAAATAACTCAACTGGACTGGTTAGAAAACATATAACTGGATATTTTCATCCATCCACTTTGATGATAGGATAAGACCATCAAATATGAAAAGAGGGAAAATGATGGAAAAAAGAAAACAGACAGTTGTAAAATTGGCACAGACAGCACTTTTAGCAGCACTTTGTTTTGTATCATTTACATTTTTACAGATTAAGATTCCGATGCCGGGCGGAGATGCGACATCTCTTCACATTGGAAATGCATTCTGTGTTCTTGGAGCATTACTCTTAGGCGGATGGTATGGCGGACTGGCAGGTGCTATTGGCATGACTATAGCAGATGTATTGGATCCGATTTATATAGTAGGTGCCCCAAAAACTTTTGTTCTCAAGCTTTGCATTGGCCTGATTGTAGGACTTGTGGCACATCGCATCGGGAAAATCAATGAAAGCACAGATAAGAAGTATGTGTTTCGATGGAGCGTTCTTGCATCTGTCGCAGGACTTGGATTTAATGTGATCGCAGATCCATTGGTAGGATATTTCTACAAACAGTATATTTTAGGACAGCCGCAGCAGATGGCAGAAGTACTTGCAAAGTGGAGTACTGCAACCACATTTGTGAATGCAGTGGTGTCTACGATTTTAGTAGCAGTTTTGTACAATGCATTGCGGCCGGTTCTTCTGAAAAGCGGGATATTGCAGATTGTAAGAAAAACAGAAGAAGTAAAGATTTGAGAAAGTAATATAAATATCTTGGAGAATACGGGTAAATTAATGAAGAATAAACAACAGGAGAATCTCGATTCATGAGATTCTCCTGTATTATTGTGCACTTAAGCGTGAATGACAGTTCCGGTCTTACCTTTGAGCGCATCGTTGATCTTATCATAAGATGTAATCAGAGCAGTACGTCCTTCTCTTTCCTCTACAAAGTCAACAGCAGCCTGGAATTTCGGAAGCATATTATAAACACCGAAATGTCCCTGCTCCATATATTCTTTTGCCTGTGCAGCTGAGATCTCTCCCAACTTTTCTTCGTTGTCTTTTCCAAGGTTGATACATACCTGCTCTACACTTGTCAAGATGATTAGCTGGTCAGCGTCTACACCTTCTGCAAGTTTTCCGGCAGTCAGGTCTTTTTCGATGACTGCGCTTGCACCTTTTAGGTGGTTATCCTGTTCCAGCACAGGAATTCCGCCGCCTCCGGCAGCAATCACAACCTGATCCGCATCCAGAAGTACTTTTACCGCATCTAATTCTACGATCTTCACAGGATGTGGAGCGGAGACTACTCTACGGAATCCTTTTCCTGCTTCTTCAATCACATAGTTTCCTTTTTTACGTTCTTCATTGGCTTCCTCTGCACTCATATAACGTCCAAGCACTTTGGTTGGTGTGTAGAAAGCTTCATCGTAAGGGTCGACGATCACCTGTGTCAACACAGTGCTGACAGTACGATAGATGCCACGGTTCATCAGTTCTTCCCGGATTCCATTCTGAAGATCGTATCCGATATAGCCCTGACTCATGGCAGAACATACGGACATTGGCGCAGCAGTATAATTCTCATGACGCTGTCCGAATTCATTCATAGCAGTATGGATCATTCCCACCTGTGGAGCATTGCTGTGTGTGATCGCAACCTGAAATCCGGCTTCAATTAAATCTGCAATTACTTTTGCTGTATTTTTTACTGCGACTTTCTGCTCTGGTAATGTAGTACCAAGAGCACGATGTCCCAGTGCAACGACAACTCTTTTCTTCATAGTCATATCCCTTTCGTTAAATAAATGTGATGAATAAATTATATTATCTTTCGTACAAAAAAGCAACGCTATTCCATACAGAAATTGTGGATTATGGATAAAATGCAAACAGGATATCCAGTGCCATCAACATTCCAAGAAGTATACATACGCAAAACAGAAACCAGTGAGGAATATTTTTTATACTTCGTTTCCATTTTGGCGCAATAAAATACTGACAGGCACATCCGATCATCCCCAGAAATACGGCATCTGCTAAAAACGGAGGAAGCAGAGAGGGACGAAAATACTGAGAAAGTTTCTGTAGATCTGCGTGCCAGATGATCTGAAGTATCACGTCGGAAACATAGCTGATCACCGAATATAAGAGCCCGTTTAGACAAAAGGACAAAATCGGTTGTTTGGAAAATCGGTGCAGCAGTTTCAGACTCAGGACTCCACACAGACCATAAAGAGGAATCCATGGACCAAATAGAATACTCCGGTTTAAAAAGACCCCTTCCATAATCAGATAACTCAGTGTTTCAAGAATCCATCCCAGGACGGAAAGCAAGAAAAATAAAGAAGCAAGGATCAGTGGAGAATAGGCATCCGTAGGATTCAGCGGTGGGCGCACAGCGCGTACAGGTGGCTGGATGGAGTATAAAAATACTGGGTATTGCTGAGGTTCAAAATAGGAAATTTTGGTATACGGCCCTTCGGAATCATCGTAAAGCGCTTTGCGGATGAGGAGTTCATCTGCAGCAAGTTCTCGCTCCAGAAGCGGATCGTTGAAAAGTTCATAGCGTGGAGCACGACAGCGGATATAATGTTTACGCAAGGTCATATACAATTCTGCATCAGCAGCAGTCCGGTATGGATTGACGAGCAGAAAATCCAGAATGCCGAGAGTGAAAAAGGAAAGAATACTCCATCCAATAAAAGAAAGATGAAGGAGGAACATCTTCCATTTGTTTCCCTGCATGATCTGTCGGGATAAAAAGAAAGCATTCTCTCTGCTGATTGCCGGATTTTCTGCCAGAATATATGGGATCATGCTGTATTCATATTTTTTGACGATTCCCCCAATGATCGTCAGATTCCAGAGTGCCTGAAAGATCGAGCGGCAGGCCATTATCCAGGCAGGGTGGGCAAGATAGTTCAGTTTATAAAGAAAGAAAATTTTACTGATCAAAGTTCGTTTATAGGTACGTGCCTCCAGAAAAAAGCGGACCTCTCCGACGAGAAGAATATTCTGAATAAAAACGGTATAAACAACCGATAATACAGCACCCAGAAGAAACAGGAAAAAGGATGGGGAAAGCGGATCATGAAACGCCTCGTTTACGGTTTTTAAGACAGAAAAAAGAAACGATCTTCCACTGGTGTAGATATTCAAAATCTGCTCAAACAACGTCGTAAACGGAGAACTGGAAAGTGAAATCTGAAATACATGATGGAGTGTGTCTGTTACGATGGAAGAATTAGAAGCGTCTGAAAAATTCAGATGTGTCTGAATAAAAACAGTCTGAAGTCCAGGGCGAAACTGCCTGAAAATAAATGTGGAAGAGGCAAAGGTGGTTGTCAAAAGAGCAATCAGAAAACAAACAGATACCATTCTTTGATAACTGCTTTTTAATGATGTTTTTGCCTGTTGTTTCAATGTTTTTCTTGTCCACATGTCATGGCGCCCTCCGATTCCTGTGATAGCCTTATTATAGTTGCTTCCCGACAGACTGTCAAAGAAGATTTGTGCCTTGTCAACAGAACTGGAAATCTGTTAGAATTTAAATTGGTTGAAATTATAAAAAGGGAGATGAAAAAGTGGGAAAGTTGATTCCTTATTTGAAAAACTATAAAAAAGAGAGTGCGATAGGACCGCTGTTTAAATTACTGGAAGCGGTATTCGAGTTGATCGTACCACTGATCACGGCGAGAATCATTGATGTTGGAATTCAGAATGGAGATATTGGTTATATATGGAAGATGGCAGCTATTCTGGTGGCTTTTGGTGTATTGGGCCTTGTGTGTTCTCTGATGGCACAGTATTTTGCGGCCAAAGCAGCGGTTGGTTTTGGTACGGAGCTTCGGCATGATCTGTTCTGTCATATTGAGCAGCTTTCATATGCAGCAGTAGATCAGGCAGGAAGCGCAACGCTGGTTGTCAGGATGACGAGTGATATCAACCAGGTACAGGCAGGAGTCAATCTGGTTTTGCGTTTGTTTCTGAGATCTCCATTCATTGTGGTCGGTGCTATGATCATGGCATTTACGATCAATGTGAAGATGGCGTTGATCTTTGTGATTACAGTTCCGCTTCTTGCACTTGTCATCTATAGCATTATGATTCTGACAATTCCATTATATAAGAAGGTGCAAAAAGCATTGGATCAGGTACTCGTTTCTACAAGAGAAAATCTTGCAGGAATCCGTGTGATCCGTGCATTTTGCACACAGGGAAAAGAAGCCGGGGAGTTTGCTGCAAAAAGTGAGAGTTTGATGAAGCTGCAGTTTTTGACCGGGCGCATCTCGGCGCTTTTGAATCCGGTGACTTACACGATCGTCAATGCAGGGATCATTGCAGTGGTCTGGTATGGAGGGGGGCAGGTATATGAAGGTGCCCTGACGCAGGGAGAAGTGATCGCCCTGGTCAATTATATGTCTCAGATTCTTCTGGCTCTGGTGGCTTTGGCGAACTTGATTATTTCATTTACAAAAGCGATGGCATCTGCGGCGCGTTTGAATGAAGTATTTGTTCTGAAGTCCGAATTGAAAGACGGAAATGAGGAACAATCAGCAAAAACAGAAGCCCCGAAAGTACGGATGGAGCATGTGACTTTTTGTTATCCGGGAAGCCGGGAGGCAGCACTGGAAGATATTTCATTTACTGCCAAAAGGGGAGAGACCATCGGAATTATCGGGGGAACCGGTTCTGGAAAGACAACGCTGGTGAATCTGATTCCGAGATTTTATGACGCGACAGAAGGGAAAGTGGAAATTGACGGGACAGACATTTCGGATTATAAGATCGAACATCTTCGGGATCGGATCGGAGTTGTTCCGCAGAAAGCCGTGCTGTTTTCCGGTACGATAAGGAGTAATTTGCAGATGGGCAATGAACAGGCATCCGAACAGGAAATGTATCGGGCGCTGGAGATCGCTCAGGCACTGGATTTTGTAGAAGAAAAACCAGGAAAATTAAATGCTTCTGTCAGTGAAGGCGGGAAAAATCTGTCGGGAGGTCAGAGGCAGAGACTGACAATCGCGAGAGCATTGATCAAAGAACCACAGATTCTGATCCTGGATGACAGTGCATCCGCACTGGATTTTGCAACAGATGCCGCACTGCGCAAGGCGCTTATACAGAATACAGAACATATGACCGTATTTTTGGTGTCGCAGAGGGCATCTTCTGTCATGCATGCAGATAAGATTCTGGTGTTGGATGATGGGAAGATGGTTGGATACGGCACACATGAAACACTTCTGAAAACCTGTGGAGTTTATCAGGAAATCTGTCGGTCACAGTTTTCAAGAGAGGGGGGAGCTCAGTATGCATAGAGAGAAAGGACGTGTATGGAGAAAGGTACTTTGGCTGATCCGGCCCTATGTACATTTTTTGATGCTGTCACTGGCGTTTGCGGTAATTTCCGCAGTATTGACACTGTATGCTCCGATTCTGATCGGAAATGCAGTGGATCTGATTCTTGCAAGGGGAAATGTAGACTTTGTTCAGATAGGAAGGATCCTTTTGAAACTGGGAGGTATCATCCTTATGACAAGTGCTGCTCAATGGCTGATGAATCTGTGCAACAATCATATTACGTACCGGGTTGTCAAGGATGTCCGGATAAAAGCATTTGCCAAACTGCAGAAACTCCCACTAAAATATGTGGACAGTCATGCATATGGAGAGACGATCAGCCGGATCATCACAGATGTGGAACAGTTTTCTGATGGGCTGCTCATGGGATTTACACAATTTTTTACAGGAGTTGTGACAATTCTCGGAACGCTGGTCTTTATGCTTGCGATCCATGTGAAAATTGCGCTGGTGGTGATTTTGATCACGCCGGTTTCCTTGTTTGTGGCAAGCTTTATCGCAAAACGAACCTATACATTTTTCAAGGCGCAGTCAGAAGCGAGAGCACAGATGACTTCTCTGGTAGATGAAATGGTGGGGAATCAGAAAGTAGTGCAGGCTTTTGGGTATGGAGACCGGGCAGTGAAACAGTTTGATGCGGTGAATCGAAAGCTTCAAAAAGTCAGTCTGCAGGCAATTTTCTTTTCTTCTATTGCCAATCCCAGTACCCGGTTTGTAAACGGACTGGTGTATACGGGAGTCAGTATTGTGGGAGCATTTACGGCAATCTCGGGAGGGATTACGGTAGGGCAGCTGTCCTGTTTCTTAAGTTACGCAAATCAGTATACAAAGCCGTTCAATGAAATTTCCAGTGTGGTGACGGAGCTTCAGAATGCATTGGCATGTGCGCGGAGAGTATTTGATTTTATTGAGGAAAAACCAGAAGAGCCGGATGCGGTATCCGCCTTAGAATTGAAACATGCAGACGGCAGCGTGGAGCTGGAACACGTTAGTTTCTCTTATCATTCGAATGCAGAACTTTTAAAAGATCTGAATCTGCAGGTAAGACCCGGACAAAAGATTGCGATCGTAGGACCGACTGGTTGTGGAAAGACGACGCTGATCAATCTTTTGATGCGTTTCTACGAGATTCAAAGTGGAGAAATCCGCGTCAGTCAGACGGGAATTCAAAATATTACAAGAGACAGTTTGCGGACCAATTTTGGAATGGTTTTGCAGGAAACGTGGCTGAAAGCCGGAACGATTGCGGAGAATATCGCATATGGAAAGGATGATGCCACAAGAGAAGAAATCATCGAAGCTGCAAAGGCTGCCCATGCACACGGATTTATCCGGCGAATGGAGCGGGGATACGATACACAGATCCAGGAAGAAGGCGGCAATTTGTCACAGGGACAAAAGCAGCTTCTTTGTATTGCAAGAGTGATGCTCAGACTTCCGGATATGCTGATTTTGGATGAGGCAACCTCATCGATCGATACGCGTACAGAGATGAAGATTCAGGAGGCTTTTCGCAGTATGATGAAAGGACGTACAAGTTTTATCGTAGCACACAGACTTTCTACAATTCGGGAAGCAGATGTGATCCTGGTCATGAAGGATGGAAATATCATTGAGCAGGGAAGTCATGAAGAATTGTTGGGAAAAGGCGGATTTTATAAAAATCTGTATGAAAGTCAGTTTGCATCTTAAAAAGCCCGGGGAGATTATTTATTTCCCCGGGTTGTCATATATGCGTGTTCACGTTTTAATTCTGTCAGACAGTCCTTTGCGAGCCAGTGCTGATTGGTTGGTGTAAGGATCGCTTTGTATGGAAATGGACCGGCTCCGCTTTTTTTCAATGCCAGAAGTGCCTGATCCAGTTTCTGATTCGAAAGTCCGCAGAATACAATCATTGTATCAGAGAGTTCTTCTCCGTCATATCGTTCTTCCAGTGGTGTCATATCCGGAACATTTGCGAGTACACCAAGGGGCTGGTTATAATCTTCGCGTGCAATGTGACGGATCCGTACGCGAAGTGGAAGAAGCGCGCGATCTACTTTCTTTTTGATGTCAGGGTCTGATATGTGGAATAATAAAATACTTTCTTTCATATAAAATCTCCTCTCCAATCGTTTTGTCTGCATTTATTGTAATGGATTTTGTTCTGTAAGAAAAGGGCAGATTATAAAATATCTATTGACGGGTATGAAGAAAAGAAATATAATTACTGTATTAAAAAGATAATACAATAATACGAATAGGAGACAGCCGGGAGGAAGAATATGATTGAGATTAAAAATCTGACCAAGACATACAAGCTGAATAAAAAGCAGATGAAAGAATCCAGAACGACAGATCCCATTAAAATTGCAGTCAATGATCTTACACTGACTGCAAAAAAGGGGGAGATCTATGGGCTCTTAGGGCCGAATGGTGCGGGGAAAACGACAACGTTGCGCTGTATCTCCACGATCATCAAACCGACGAAGGGAGAAATCTATGTAGACGGTCACGAAGTGTGTAAAGAGCCTGAAAAGGTACGGGAGAAGATTGGATTTTTAACAGGAGATATCAAGTTGGATCCGCAGTTTTCTCCGGACTATATGTTTGATTTTTTCGGTAAGATTCATGGAGTGAAAGAGGAGAAGCTCAAAGAGCGCAAGGAAGAATTGTTTTCTTATTTCGGGATCAAAGAGTTTGCACATAAAAAGATGAAAGAACTGTCAACAGGAATGGGACAGAAGGCAGCGATTGCAGTCAGTCTGGTACATGATCCGGATATCATTATTTTTGATGAACCGACAAATGGGCTGGATGTAGTGACTGCGCGGAGTGTGACAGATTACCTGAAGCGTCTGAAAGAGCAGGGAAAACTTGTGATCATTTCTACCCATATCATGTCAGAGGCGGAAAAATTGTGCGACCGGATCGGAGTGATCATCGATGGACGTAAGGTGATGGAAGGACATTTGGAAGATATTTTGAAAGAGACACAGACGGAAGATCTGGAGGATGCATTTTTTGAACTGTATCGTCAGGAAAAAGGGGGTGGGGAAGATGCGTGAGATTTTACTGATCTGTAAAAAGGAATTATCCAGAGTGATGACGGACAGAAAGATGTTGTTTTCGGTATTCCTTTTGCCAGCGATCATTATGGTAGTTGTGATGAACCTGATCACGAGCCTTTCGGAAAATATGATGGATGATGTCAGAAGTCATGCACCGATTGTCTATCTGGAACAGGCTCCCGAGGGTGTGATAGATTATTTGAGAATGTACAATGAAAAAATGGAATTTCGCACAGTGGAGGACAGGGAAAAAGTAGAAGCGGAGATCCGCAGTGGAGAGGCAGATCTCTGGATCGCATTTCCACAGAACTTTCTGAAGGACATTCAGGCATATGGAGCAGGAGCTTCCATTCCGCAGATCAAGGCCTACTACAATCCGTCGGAAGAGTATTCCCAGGCAGCGTATGAAGGGGTGGCCGGGGGATGTCTTGAGGCTTATCGGCAGGCGCTTTTGGCAGAACGCGTGGGAGATATGCAGTCATTAACGGTCTTTAAAGTGAACTCTGACAATCCGGATATGGTGATCCAGGACGAGCAGAAAGCAGGAGGAAAAGCTCTCGGAATGATGCTGCCGTACTTTGTGACGATTTTGCTGTTTGCAGGAGCCATGGGGATTGGAACGGATATGGTGGCCGGAGAGAAAGAACGTGGCACCATGGCAAGTATGCTTGTAGCGCCGATCAAAAGAAGTTCCATTGTGCTTGGAAAGGTATTTGCACTGATGATTATTTCCGGAATCAGTTCTGTTGTGTATGTTGCAGTCATGGTGGGATTCCTGCCTCAGATGATGAGTGCTTATGGGAATGGCGGGATGGAACTGAATCTTGGAATGGAGCAGATTCTGATGATGGCATGCCTGCTTGTTGCGATCGCATTTTTATATTCCGGAATCATTGTATTGATCTCTGTGTTTGCAAAGGATGTAAAAGAGGCCAACAGTTATATCATGCCGGTGTATATGCTGATCCTGATCCTGGGGATTGTGACCATGTTTACAACACAAAAGATTGAAGGATGGTATTATGCAGTGCCTGTGTTTAATACAGCGCTGGCACTTCAGGGGATTCTTACGGGGGAAGTGAGCGTGATCCAGTATGCAATGACGCTGGCAGAGACATTGCTTCTGGGGCTTGTTCTGATAGCTGTAATTGCAAAAGCATTTGAAAGTGAAAAAGTAATGGCGAAATAGAAGACGATATAAAAACTGTTTCACACGGAAGGGGTGCCTGCATATAGTAACAGTAAGAAGACTGTTGCTGTGTGCAGGTATTTTTGCCTCATTGACAGAAGGACATCCGGAAAGCGGGGATGGAGTATGAGACTGTGTGAGCTGCGGGAAAAAGAAGTGATCAATATATGTAACTGCAGGAGACTTGGATGTGTGGTAGATGTGGATATTGATGTCTGTGATGGAAGAGTTCTGGCAATTATTATTCCTGTTCCCGGAAAAATTTGCGGAATCCTTGGAAGTGAAGGGGAGTATGTGATTCCATTTGGATGTATCAAAAAAATTGGGGCGGATATTATTTTAGTAGAAATCTGCGAAGAAAAGTTTTTGCAAAAGTATTAGATGTTGGTTATAATGGGGGAAAAGAAACCAAACGCAAAGGAAAAAAGAAAGGCGGAAACGAGTATGAAATGTCCGTATTGTGGTCATCCGGATACGCGGGTGATCGATTCCAGACCGGCAGAGGATAATAACGCAATCCGAAGAAGGAGATCCTGCGATGAATGTGGGAAACGATTTACAACGTATGAAAAAGTAGAGACCATTCCTCTGATCGTGATCAAAAAAGACAATAACAGAGAACAGTATGACCGTTCCAAGATTGAAGCAGGAGTTTTGCGGGCATGCTATAAACGTCCGGTTTCAGCACAGCAGATTCAGCAGACAATTGATGACATCGAACTTCAGATTTTTAAAAGAGAAGACAAGGAAATTCCAAGCAAACTGATCGGAGAGATCGTGATGGATCGTCTGAAAGATCTGGATCCGGTTGCCTATGTCCGATTTGCATCGGTATACCGTGAATTTAAAGATGTCAATACATTTATGTCTGAGTTAAAAAAGATTCTGGAGTAGCTGTATGCGGACATATAAACTGACGATCGCCTATGATGGGAGCAGGTATCAGGGCTGGCAGAGACAGAGCAATACAGAGAATACAATCCAGGGGCTTTTGGAGAAGGCAGCTTCCAAAGCGGCAGGATACCCGTTGGAGGTTCAGGGCTCAGGCCGTACAGACAGAGGAGTTCATGCAAGAGGACAAACAGCCAGCATCGTGCTGCATGGGAAAATACAGGAGGCTGATTTTTTAAACACCATGAATGAGATGCTTCCGGATGATATCAGAGTTACCGGGGTGGAATTGGTAAAAAATGGATTCCACGCGAGACTCAGTGCGGTTGGAAAGTGTTATGAATACTGGATCGATACCAGAGAAAAGCCGGATGTGTTCCAAAGAAAGTACACGTATCATTATCCGAAAAAACTGGATATAGAGGCGGTGAAAAAAGCAGCAGAATATTTGACGGGACGTCATGATTTTGCAGCTTTTACCGATAAAAAAGAGGAAAAGTCCACAATTCGTACAATTTATGCTATAATCGTGAAGGTACAGGGGGACAAGTTAAGGATCGAGTACCAGGGCAGTGGTTTTATGTATCATATGGTAAGGGTTCTGACAGGAACACTGTTGGAAGTCGGAGATGGGAGGCGGACGGCTGAATCGGTAAGAACTGCGCTAATAAGCGGAAACCGGGCAGATGCCGGATTTCTTGCACCTGCAAGAGGGCTGACATTAAAAGAGGTATATTATTAGATTTAGGGGGCTGGTACGAAAGTAGACGGTCCCTTTTTGGGGTTTTCCCGGAAAACAGGAGGATTTATGAAGCTGATATCATGGAATGTAAATGGAATCCGTGCCTGCGTACAGAAAGGATTTTTAGAGTTCTTTCGGGAAGCGGATGCGGATATTTTCTGTCTGCAGGAGACAAAACTTCAGGCTGGACAGATTGAGCTGGATCTGGAAGGATATGAGCAGTATTGGAATTATGCCGTGAAAAAAGGATATTCCGGAACCGCAGTGTTTACAAAGAAGACGCCATTGGATGTGACCTATGGAATCGGAATTGAGGAGCATGACCAGGAAGGCCGTGTGATCACATTGGAATTTGAAGAATTTTTTTTGGTGACAGTGTACACACCGAATTCGCAGAACGAACTGGCCCGATTGGATTACCGTATGCGTTGGGAAGCCGACTTTCTTGCATATCTAAAGAAACTGGAAGAGAAAAAACCGGTGATTTTCTGTGGAGATTTCAATGTAGCACACCGGGAAATTGATCTGAAGAATCCAAAGACAAACCGGAAAAATGCCGGATTTACGGATGAAGAGCGGGGGAAATTTACCGAGCTTTTAGAGGCCGGGTTTATCGATACATTTCGATATTTTTATCCGGATCAGGAAGGGATTTATTCCTGGTGGTCATACAGATTCAGTGCCCGGGCTAAAAATGCCGGATGGAGGATCGACTATTTCTGTGTTTCAGACTGTTTAAAAGACCGGCTTGCGGATGCAAAAATTTTGACGGATGTTATGGGATCTGATCATTGTCCGGTCGAGCTGGATTTAAAATAAAAAAGGAGAGATATAAGATGACAAAGATTGATATTATTTCTGGATTTTTAGGAGCCGGAAAAACAACATTTATTAAAAAGATGCTCAAAGAAGCATTTCAGGGAGAACAGGTTGTACTTATTGAGAATGAATTCGGAGAGATCGGGATTGACGGTGGATTTTTAAAAGAAGCCGGAATCGAAATCCGGGAGATGAATTCCGGCTGCATCTGTTGTTCTTTGGTTGGAGATTTTGGAAAGTCTTTAAAAGAGGTTGTAGATACGTATCATCCAGATCGTATTCTGATCGAACCATCGGGTGTCGGAAAACTTTCAGACGTCATCAAGGCAGTACAGGATGTTCAGAACGAGATTGAAGCAGAGCTGAACAGTTTTACAACGGTGGTAGATGTCACGAAATGCAAATTATACAAAAAGAATTTCGGGGAATTTTTCAGCAATCAGATTGAGTATGCAGGTGCGATCATTTTGAGTCGTACGGATAAGGCGAAGCAGGAAAAAGTAGAAGAAAGTGTGGCACTTCTTCGCGGGCTGAATGAAAAAGCGCCGATCATCACAACACCGATCGAGCAGTTGTCCGGAGAGAAGCTTCTGGAGACAATGGAACACAGTAAGACATTGGAAGAAGAACTGTTGATGGAAGAGGAGATCTGTCCGGAATGTGGACATGTTCATGACCATCATGAGCATCACCACCATGAAGACCACGAGCATCATCACCATCATCATGAAGACCACGAGCACCATCATGATCACGAGCATCATCACGATGGAGAGTGCGGATGCGGCTGTGGCTGTGGACATGATCACGCCCATCACCATGAAGAACATGGACACCATCATCATGCGGATGAAGTGTTTACAAGTTGGGGACGAGAGACGATCCGGACATATACAACAGATGAAATCACCAATATCTTAAAAACATTGGAAGAGGATGATGCATATGGAACAGTTCTTCGGGCAAAAGGAATGGTAGCAGGTGCGGATGGAGAATGGATTTATTTTGATATGGTTCCTCAGGAGCATGAAGTCAGAAACGGAGCGGCAGAGTATACGGGAAGAATTTGTGTGATTGGTTCTCAGTTGAAAGAAGACAGGCTGGAAGAATTGTTTGGACTGAAAAAATAGAAATTGCGGACAGGAGAGAGAAGAATGAACGAACCAGATGTAATGGTCTATCTGATGACCGGATTTTTGGACAGTGGAAAATCTCAGTTTTTAAAATTTACGCTGACACAGGATTATTTTCAGATTGACGGCACGACACTTTTGATCCTTTGTGAGGAAGGGGAGGAAGAATTTGATGTTCTGGAAATGGCAAAACATGGAGTGAAGATCATTAAAATAGAAGATCAGCAGGAGCTGACGGAAGCATTTTTGAATGAGCTGAACGAGACATATACTCCTGAGCGAGTGGTGATCGAATACAATGGTATGTGGAAAGTCAGTGATTTTGAGGCGATGAAGCTTCCGGAAGGCTGGGAAATTGAACAGAAACTGACAACTGTAGATGCCAGTACATTTCAGATGTATCTGAACAATCTGAAACCACTGTTTGTGGAAATGGTGCGTGGGGCAGAGTTGGTACTGTTTAATCGCTGTACGGATATCGAGCCTCTGGCAGGATATCGAAGAAGTGTAAAAGTAGTCAGCCCGCAGGCAGAAGTGATTTTTGAGGATGAAAATGGTGAGATCGAGAATATTTTCGGGGATGATGTGCCGTATGATCTGAATGCGCCTGTTATTGAGGTTCCAAGAGAAGATTATGGAATCTGGTATGTGGATGTGATGGAAAATCCGGACAGATATAAGGGAAAAGTTATTGAATTTACAGCAAAGGTATTGAAACCGAAAGGATTTCCGTCCAAGGTGTTCCTGCCGGGAAGGATGGCGATGACCTGCTGTGCAGATGATACGACGTTTCTCGGATATATCTGTAAGAGTGCATATGCTCCGAAGCTGCAAGCCGGACAGTGGGTGAAGGTACGGGCAAAAGTGCAGTACGGGCATGTATCTGTCTATAAAGGGGTAGGGCCGATTCTGGAGGCAGAGCATATCGAGGAGGCAGAACCAATCGAAGAACTGGTTTATTTTAATTAGCAGAAAGAGGAAGGGAAAACAGATGGGAAAAAGATTTGATGTAATTGCAATGGGAGAACTTCTGATTGATTTTACGATGAATGGTCAGAGCGAACAGGGAAACAACCTGTTCGAGGCCTGCCCGGGCGGGGCTCCGTGCAATGTACTGGCGATGTTGAATAAGCTTGGAAAGAAGACCGCGTTTCTTGGGAAAGTGGGCAATGATCAGTTTGGAAGACTGCTGCGGGATACGATCAGCAGTGCTGGGATTGATGCATCTCACCTTCTTACAGATCAGGAGGTAAATACAACGCTTGCGTTTGTACATACATTTCCAGATGGAGACCGGGAATTTTCATTCTATCGGAATCCAGGTGCAGACATGATGCTTCGTGCAGAAGAATTTGAGGAGGATTTCATCTGCCAGGCAAGACTCTTTCACTTTGGAACGTTGTCCATGACCCATGAGGAGGTAAGACAGGCAACCAAAAAGGCGCTCAAAGCGGCAAAAGAAAATGGGCTGCTTGTTTCTTTTGATCCCAATCTGCGCCCACCGCTGTGGAGTTCTTTGGAGCTTGCGAAAGAACAGATGGAGTATGGATTCCGGTATTGCGATATTCTGAAAATTTCGGATAATGAGATCCAGTTTGTTTCGGGGAAGGAAGATTACGATGAAGGAATTGCGTATCTTCAGGAAAAATATCAGATTCCGTTGATTCTTCTGACTATGGGAAAGAACGGAAGTCGCGCCTACTATAAAGGAATGCGCGTGGAAAGAACTGGAAAAATGGTTCAGGCAATTGAGACAACCGGAGCAGGGGATACGTTTTGCGGAAGTTCTTTGAATTATATTCTGGAGCATGACTTTGAAAACTTGACCGAAGAACAACTTGGAGAAATGCTGGCGTTTGCAAATGCGGCGGCGGCTTTGATCACAACCAGAAAAGGGGCAATCCGTTCCATGCCTGAGAAAGAAGAGGTTTTGGAATTTCTGCAAAAATAAAAAATTGCTTTCTTTTTCCTGATAAATAGTGTACAATGAATCGGCAGTATATGAAGATATGGGAGGAATATACAATGCCGGAAGCAGTAGCAGAAGAATTGTGTGTGAAATTTAAGGATATCGATGAAATACAGGAGTTTGCCAGAGCGGTGAACCAGTTTCACGGAGATGTAGATCTTAAACAGGGAAGAACTACAATCGATGCAAAATCCCTTCTTGGCATCTGCAGTATGAATATAGAAGAAGCGATGGAACTGCAGGTATTTAATGGGGAGGCAGAGGAACTGAAAGCATTGATTGAAAAGTTTCTCGTTTAAGTGAAGTATACATCGATAACATAAGGGTATTTTCCAGTTGTTGGAAGATACCCTTTTTCAGAAAGAGAGGACAGATCAGAATGAAATTTACAAAGATGCAGGGATTGGGAAATGATTATGTATATGTGAACGGATTTGAAGAAAAAGTAGAGAATCCTTCCGAGCTGGCTATAAAAATGAGTAATCGGAATTTTGGAGTCGGTTCGGATGGTCTGATTTTGATCAATCCATCTGAAAATGCAGACTTTGAAATGGAAATGTACAATGCAGATGGATCCAGGGGAGAGATGTGTGGAAACGGAATCCGCTGTGTAGCCAAATACGTCTATGATTATGGGCTTACGGATCAGACACATATTTCTATAGAGACACTGGGTGGAATCAAATATCTGGATTTGATGGTAGAAGATGGGAAAGTTATTTTGGTGAAGGTAGATATGGGAAGTCCGATTCTGACACCAGAGTTAATTCCGGTTATTGCAGACGAAAAAGAAGCGGTTTCCATTCCGATTACAGTGGACGAAACAGAATATCAAATGACCTGTGTTTCGATGGGGAATCCACATGCGGTGATATTCATGGATGATATTGAACATTTAAAAATTGAAGAAATTGGACCGAAGTTCGAGAACAACGAGCGTTTCCCAAACAGAGTCAATACGGAATTTGTAAAAGTATTGGATAGAAAGACTGCCAGTATGCGTGTCTGGGAACGGGGGTCAGGAGAAACTCTTGCCTGTGGAACGGGAGCATGTGCGGTTGCAGTGGCAAGTATTCTTGGCGGGTATACAGAAGATAAAGTGACAGTCAAACTGCTGGGAGGCGATTTACTGATCGAATGGGATCGAGAACAAAATAAAATCTATATGACAGGTCCGGCAGAGGTTGTATTTGATGGAGTGTGGAAGGCATAACATAAGAAAGAGTGTCTGTTATGGTTTGCCTCGGGCTGTTGTCAGGCCTGAGGTGAACTGCAGCTGTTTTCAGGCTCAATCACCACTTATATGTGTGCGATTGTTGTGCTTGTGCGTTTTGGCTTTGCACTTTGCTGAAAAAGTTAAAAAAAGTGCTTGACTTTTTTTGAAAACGCGATATAATGTAAATGTTGAGTCTGACAAAAAGAAATGATGCGGATTGGTGTAATGGCAGCACAGCAGACTCTGACTCTGTTAGTAGAGGTTCGAGTCCTCTATCCGTAGCTTGTAAGACAGTCATTGAGGCTGTCTTATTTTTATGTTTTTCGTTGTGTTACTGTGCACAGTAAAAAGACAATTTTCATTATCTTTTTTAGAGAAAAAACATTGACAATCAAATGCAAAGCGAATATAATAAAACAGTATGACATAAGGAGAAACAGCTTACGCCAAAGCCCCGGAGTATGCTGATTTCATATAGAAGAATTAAAGAAAATAATCTATGATAATTAATAAGCAGGAGGAACACCCATGAAAACTTATATGGCTAACCCAGACAAGATCGAAAGAAAATGGTATGTGGTTGATGCTGAAGGATGTACATTAGGACGTCTGTCTTCAGAGATCGCTAAAGTGTTAAGAGGAAAAAATAAACCGGAGTACACACCACATGTTGATACAGGAGATTATGTAATCGTTGTAAACGCTGACAAAGTGAAAGTAACAGGAAAGAAATTACAGCAGAAAGTTTACTACAATCACTCTGATTATGTAGGTGGAATGAGAGAGACAACACTGGCTGAAATGCTTGCAAAGAAACCAGAAAAAGTTGTTGAGCTTGCTGTAAAAGGAATGCTTCCAAAAGGACCTTTGGGAAGAGCAATGATCAAGAAACTTCATGTATACGCTGGACCAGAGCACAACAATCAGGCTCAGAAACCAGAAGTATTGACATTTTAAGGAAAGGTTGAAAGGAGGACATTACATTGGCTAACGCAAAATATTACGGAACAGGAAGAAGAAAAAAATCTGTTGCAAGAGTATATCTTGTACCGGGAACAGGAAAGATTACAATCAATAAAAGAGATATCGATGAGTATCTTGGACTGGAAACATTAAAAGTTGTTGTTCGTCAGCCACTCGTTGCTACAGGAACAACAGATAAATTTGATGTTATCGTAAACGTACACGGTGGTGGATACACAGGACAGGCTGGAGCAATCCGTCACGGGATTTCAAGAGCACTTCTTGAAGCTGATGCTGATTACAGACCAGTATTAAAGAGCGCTGGATACCTGACACGTGATCCACGTATGAAAGAACGTAAGAAATACGGTCTCAAAGCTGCTCGTAGAGCACCACAGTTTTCCAAACGATAATTTCAATCGAATACAGAAAACTATTAAAACCTCGGAAAGCCTTGATTTTCCGGGGTTTTTCTTATATCTGAAATTCCTAAAATTTTCTAAAAAAGTGGTTAATTTTGATGTGTAGCACACACGTAGCGCACAAGTAGCACACAAATTCGCTTGACATATTTGGTGGTAGTATATAAATACATTGAAAAAATATATTGAGTATATTGCAAACAAAAAACGCATATGATATAATGCCAGTAGGCAAAGAACGAAATAAGTGTCTAAGACAAGCGAAAGCCCCCGGTACTGCGAATACCGGGGGCTTTCTTTTTGTGCTTTTACGGTACACGAACCGAGGCTAGTTGCTGTTACTTATTTCTATCTAACCATTTGCAGATATAGTGGCAGGCTATACCAGCCGCGATAGAGATTAAGAACGAAATAAATATATCTAACACAAGTCTCCCTCCTTTCTGTTGCCAGATTGAGGGCAGCAACATTATAAGTATATCATAGAACAATGCGTACGAAAAGATTATATTTGAAATATATACCGGGGTAGGGGTATAATACAAACATGTGGGTGGTCTGGTAAGGTGCGGAATCACTCAAAGGAAAACAAAAAAGCTTTTTCAGAATAGTGTAGAATGTTCTTTCGTAACACACATGTATCACACAAAATACTCAGAAAGCCTTATTTTACGGGATGTGTAGTTCTCTAAACGATAATTTACCGTTTCGAGAGAGACAATTTCAAGAACTTATTATCCCGGAAGGTTATACACTTCCGGGATTTCTTTATATCCATATCTGCCAGTCGCTGCCTAATGACTGTAAATCTAAAAAAATCAAAATAAGTCAATGAAATCATTAAGATCAATTGACTGTAAATCTTTAAATCTTACATTGAGTCAAAGAATTTTATAAAAAAATTGAATGTAACTTCCACAAATTTCAAACTAGGTCAAACAGTTATCTGAAAAAAGTTGACTACAAATCATGAAATATAAAATCAAGTCAAACGTTTATCTGAAATGAGTTGACTGTAAAGCTTAAAATTCAAATCCAAGTCAAACGTTTATCTGAAATGAGTTGACTGTAAAGCTTAAAATTAAAATCCAAGTCAAACGTTTATCTGAAATGAGTTGACTGTAAAGCTTAAAATTCAAATCCAAGTCAAACGTTTATCTGAAATGAGTTGACTGTAAAGCTTAAAATTCAAATTTAAGTCAAATACTTATCAGTAAAAGTTGACCGAAAATCCAAAAACTCAGAATAAAATCAAGTCAAATGGTTCATAGAATAAGTTGACCATAAATAATTCCAGAAGTCTAAAATTAATTAATTCAAACTAAGAAAAGAGGTAGAAACTATGCAAGGATTACGACATATGCTATTGCAGGAACAGAAACATCTTCAAGAAATTACAGACAAAGCCAGAACTGGTCTGAGTGTAGTGCCGGAGGGACATCTTCGAATTTCCAAAGATAAAAATAAACCTCGCTATTATCAATGTATAGACGATAATAATGGAATTTATATTCCAAGATCGAATAAAGAATTGCCAAAACTACTGGCACAGAAAACATATAATAAGATTGTGATGAAAAAAGCAGAAACGAGGCTTAAACAAATAGAGAAAATACTGCAAAATTATACAGATGATGAAATAGAGAAAATTTATACATCCATGCATAAAGAACGGCAGTCGTTGGTAACTCCAATAGAACCGACATGGGATGAATTACTTACGAAATGGTATAAAGAAGAATATCAGGGAAAAGAATTTAAGGAGGGAATGCCGGTAATTCTCACAGAAAAAGGGGAGCGGGTAAGATCTAAATCTGAAAAGATACTTGCCGATTATTTTTATAGAAAAAATATTCTTTACAAATATGAAAAACCACTCTATTTGAAGGGATACGGTACGGTGTATCCAGACTTCACATTTCTTTCTGGAAAAACAGGACAGGAAATTTATTGGGAACATGAAGGAATGATGGACAAACAAGAGTATGCGAGAACAGCAGTACGAAAAATAGAATCCTATCAAATAAATAATATTTATCCAGGAGATCGGCTGATTCTTACCTTTGAAACAGAACAAAGCATTTTAAATTCAAAGATAATAGAAAGTCTTGCAGACAGATATTTATTCAGGTAATTTGAAACAAATGAGTCGAAATAAATGAATAGTAATTGCGTGTCTGATTTAGCTGAGAGAAACGAAAATGATGATTTTGTGTGGACGAACAAGATAGAAGTTTTCAGTGGTGCAAATACGGATAGCTTTTCTTTGCATTAATCTTTGACATTCCCCCATCTTTTTGATACTATAGAATCAGTAAAAAATCTGCAGACCTCCTATGGGAGAAATCCTATGGGAGGTTTTTGTAACGGAGTGAGATGTACAATGAAAAAAGAAAACAATTCTACACATAACCATAACAGGGGGAGCTTTTCAGGAAGGATTGGTTATGTACTGGCGGTTGCGGGATCTGCAGTAGGACTGGGAAATATCTGGAGATTTCCGTATCTTGCGGCGAAGTATGGAGGGGGTATTTTTCTGCTGATCTACATTCTTCTGACTGCATCATTCGGTTATGTTCTGATTATGTCAGAGACAGCTCTTGGACGAATGACCAGAAAGAGCCCAGTAGGTGCATTTGCACATTTTGGAAAAACAAAATCATTCAAAATCGGCGGCTGGCTGAATGCAGTTATTCCAATGCTGATCGTGCCGTATTACAGCACCATCGGTGGATGGGTAATTAAGTATCTTGTAGAATATTTCAAAGGAAATGTTCAGGCAGTAGCGGAAGATGGATATTTTGGAAGCTTTATCGCAGATTCCTGGCAGGTAGAACTCTGGTTTCTGGTATTTGCGGCACTTGTATTTATCATCATTCTCGGCGGCGTACAGAATGGTGTCGAACGAATGTCAAAGATCATGATGCCGGTTCTGGTAGTTCTGGCAATTGTGGTTACCATTTATTCTGTTACACGTCCGGGAGCAATTGAGGGTGTGAAATATTTTCTGATCCCGAATGTGAAAAATTTCTCCTGGATGACAGTAGTAGCAGCGATGGGACAGATGTTCTATTCTCTGTCTATTGCAATGGGAATCCTGTATACTTACGGTTCCTATGTCCGTAAAGACATGGATATCGAGAAGTCTACCACACAGGTTGAAATTTTTGATACAGGTATCGCAATCCTTGCAGGTCTGATGATCATTCCGGCAGTATTTGCATTCTCCGGTGGAAATCCAGAAACACTTCAGGCAGGTCCGTCTCTGATGTTTATCACACTGCCAAAAGTATTTGCAAGTATGGGATTTGGTACAGCAACAGGAATCGTATTCTTCGTGCTTGTGTTACTTGCAGCCCTGACCAGTGCGGTTTCTCTTATGGAGACCAGTGTTTCCACATTCATGGACGAGCTTCACTGGAGCCGTAAGAAATGCTGCGGCCTGATGGTTGTGATCATGCTTGGATTCGGAACGGCATCCTCCATGGGATATGGACTTCTGGATTTCATTCGCATTTTCGGAATGAACTTCCTTGATTTCTTTGATTTTATGACAAACTCAGTAATGATGCCGCTGGCAGCACTTGCAACCTGTATTCTGGTGCTTAAAGTGGTTGGAATTGACGGAATGGCAAAAGAAATCGAACAGTCTTCTCCGTTCCGCAGAAAGAAACTGTACAGAGTATTTATTAAATACTTTGCGCCGATTTGTCTGATTATTATCCTGCTGAGTTCTATTGCAAACGTGCTGGGAATTATCAGTATGTAAGAAAACTTATAACTCCTTTTAAGTGGATTGAGAAAATAATTTGTAATCTGCTTAGAAGGAGTTTTTCTTATATGATTTTGCAGTTTATGCGAAAAAAATACCGTTTGTGAAAGATGCAGATTTGTCATATGACATTATGCTATTCTACAATCAGAAAAAGAATGACATATCATAGAGAGTATATTTGACAACGTAAATTAAAAAATATTGTAACGGTTCAGTACTTTCACAGTTATGAGTCAAAGGGTAGACTGCTGAATAGTTACAAAACATTACAGCGAAGAGAAATCATATAAGATAAGGCGAGGTTTTAGCATGAGTTTAAAGTATGAAAAGATCATAAATCAGATGACATTAGAAGAAAAAGCCCGCATGATGTCTGGCAAAAATACCTGGGAGACCGTGGACTTTCCGCAGTATGGAATCCCGTCCATGTGTCTGTCCGACGGCCCTCACGGACTGCGCAGACAGGCAGGTGCAGGAGATCATCTTGGCTTAAATGCCAGTCTTCCTGCAACCTGTTTTCCTACAGCGGCATCTGTAGCAAACAGCTGGGACGAGCAGCTTGGCGAAGAAATCGGAACAGCACTGGCAGAGGAAGCGGTGACCATGGGAGTAAATGTCATCCTTGGCCCAGGACTGAATATCAAGAGAAGCCCTCTTTGCGGACGAAACTTTGAATATTTTTCCGAAGATCCGTATCATGCGGGAAAAATGGCAGCCGCATATATCCGCGGGATCCAGAGCCAGGGAATCGCAGCCTGCCCCAAGCATTTCGCAGCAAACAGCCAGGAACTTCGACGTATGGCAAATGACTCCGTAGTGGACGAGAGAACTTTCCGTGAACTCTATACCACTGGCTTCGAAATTGCGGTAAAAGAGGGAAAAGCGAAATCCATTATGTCCTCTTATAATGAAGTGAACGGTATATATGCGAACGAAAATAGCCATATGCTGCAGGAAATCCTTGTGGATGAATGGGGATTTGACGGTTTTGTAGTATCTGACTGGGGTGGCAGTAATGACCATGCACTTGGAGTAAAGAACGGCAGCCATCTGGAAATGCCGGGAACAGGAAACTCCGGAGTTTACGATATTGTACAGGCAGTGAAGAACGGTGACCTCACAGAGGAAATCTTAGATCAGCGTCTGGATGAATTATTAACTGTAATATTTGACACGCATCAGACAACAGAGGAGAAAAAAGGCGCATCTTTTGACATCGAAGCGCATCATAAGCTGGCACGAAAAGCAGCACAGGAGAGCATTGTACTTCTGAAAAATGAAGATAACATTTTACCTCTGCAGCCGGGAACAAAGGTAGCCGTGATCGGAGATTTTGCTCAGACTCCGAGATATCAGGGAGCCGGTTCTTCCCTGGTAAATCCTGCAAAACAGCCAGAATCTATTCTGAATGAAATTGGAAACAGCGGACTGGAAATGGTTGCATTTGAGCAGGGATACCGCAGAAACAAAAAGAGTGATGCGAAACTGATCGAGCGTGCAAAAGAGGCGGCAAAGAAAGCAGAAGTTGTGCTGATTTTTGCGGGCCTGGATGAAATCAGCGAGTCAGAGGGACTGGACCGTACGCATATGAACATGCCGCAGGCACAGAACATGTTGATCGATGAGATTTCCACGGTAAATACTAACGTGATCGTAGTTCTTTCCGCAGGTTCCGCAGTGGAAATGCCATGGTATTCCTATGTCAGAGGAATCGTACACGGATATCTGGGCGGTCAGGCAGGAGCTTCCGCGATGCTGAATGTTCTGACAGGAAAAGTTTGTCCGTCCGGTAGACTGAATGAAACTTATCCGGTTCACTGCGAGGATAACCCGGTTCTGCATTATTATCCAAGTAAAGAACGAAGCAGCGAGTATCGCGAATCCCTTTATGTAGGATATCGCTATTACACAACTGTAGATAAGAAAGTTCGTTTCCCGTTTGGCTTCGGACTCAGCTATACTACATTTAAATACAGTGACCTGAAAGTGGATGATACCGGAGTTACACTTCAGATCAGAAACACCGGAAAAACCGCAGGCACAGAGATCGCACAGCTTTATATTGGAAGAAAATCAGATACAGTATTCCGTCCGGTACGCGAGCTGAAAGGTTTTGCCAGAGTAACCCTGGAGCCAGGAGAAGCAAAGACGGTACATATTAAATTTGACGACAAAACATTTCGTTTCTATGACACAAGAACAAACACATGGGAAATTGAAACCGGCGACTATGAGATCATGGTTGGAAGTGATGCCCAGACGATACTGCTGAAGGATAAACTCTATGTAGCAGGAACTGTCTCAGAGGGCGGCTATGAGAAAGAAAAGATGCCGGAATATTTTAACGGAAAGATCCGTGCAGTAGATAATGATACATTCCGACTCCTGTATGGCAGAGAAATTCCGGATGGAAGCTGGAGTGGCGAGATTCGGATGAATGATGCTGTATGCCAGCTCTACTATGGAAAAGGAATCCTTGGAAAAGTTTTTTACGGAGTATTGCGGATTCTGCTGAAGATCAGTGAATGGCAGGGAAAACCAAACCTGAATGTGCTGTTTAATTACAATATGCCAATTCGCGGTTATGCGAAAATGACAGGTGGGTTTGTCACAATGGATATGGCCAGAGCCCTGACAGAAATGGCAAATGGACACAGGATAAAGGGTACTGCACATCTGATCAGGGCGGCAGTTAAAAGAGACTGAAAATAAGGTAAAAGATACCATAAAATAAAATGATGGCAGACAGGACTTGGCAGGATGAAAATCTGTGCTGAGTCCTTGTTTGCGTGTTATTTATTCTACTGTTCTAATTGTGAAGAATAATAAACATTGAGTAGAGACTTGTCGCAGAGATTCAGTAAGAAAGTTTAGACTTATTACTGAGAGTGGAGAGAACAATGATATGATTTGTTTGTATATGCTGGAAAAATATGTGGAATTAATTGCGGCAAACAGTGGAAATTGATACAATAAAAAGTAAATCAGAGTGGATAACTCACCACAATAATTCCGAAAATTGAAACGGGGGAAAGAAAGCAAATGATAAAGATTGCAATAGTAGAAGACGAAGCAATGTATGCAAAACAACTGCAGGATTTCCTGCGGCAGTACGAGACAGAGAATGGGGAAGCATTTGACATCACGATTTATTCTGACGGCGATCAGATCGTCCATAAATACAAATCACAGTTTGATATCATCCTGATGGATGTGGAAATGAAGTTCATGGATGGCATGTCCGCAGCAGAAGAAATCCGCAAGATCGATACAGAAGTAGTCATCATTTTTATCACAAACATGGCGCAGTATGCAATCCGCGGTTATGCAGTAGATGCATTGGATTACGTACTCAAGCCGGTATCATGCTTTGCATTTTCTCAGCGCCTCAACCGTGCAATCTCCAGAATGAAAAAGCGTGAGACAAAGATGATCATGGTAAATATCAAGGGCGGAACCGTCCGGATCAATATTGCAAACATTTATTACATTGAAAGCCAGGGACACACCCTGATCCTGCACACGATCCTGGGAGATTATGAGACGACCGGAGTGATGAAAGAGATGGAACAGAAGCTGCAGGGAATGAATTTCTGCAGAGGAAATAAAGGATATCTGATTAACTTACAGCACGTAGACGGGATACAGGAAGGATGTGCTCTGGTAAAAGGTGAGCAGCTTGTTTTGAGCCGTGCGCGTAAGAAAGAATTTATGGAAGCACTGACAGATTACTGGGGAGAGGTTGTGAAATAATGGAACATATTATGCCGGATATACCGAGAATTTACACTGCCATTGCAGAATGGCTGGCATGCATGTTGTTTATCCTGCCTGTAAAAAAAAGGTTTGCTAATGGGAAAACAGGGGCTTTGATGGCAGTATTTCTGCTCATACAGAGTGTGTTTCTTATGATAACAGGAAATGTGAAGATTTACTTCTGGATTCCATGTATGATCATTGCTGTTTTGCTGATGATCGGATTCATTTACGGGTGCTGCGAGATCAGTCTGCGAGATGCCGGATACTTTGGAATGATCGCATTTGTGGCAGCAGAGTTTATGGCATCTATAGAATGGCAGGTGGTATGCTTCTTCTGGGATGGAACAGTTCCTGTCGTAGCTGTACAGGCGGTTGTGCTGGCTGCGATTTATGGATGTGTAGCAGTTATTCTGTATAAAATGTTGCATATGCACCTGCCGAAAGACGGAAAAATGGGGATCAGCATAAAAGAATATATTTCCGGTCTTGTGATCGCAATTGCAGTATTTGCAGTCAGTAATATCAGCTTCCTGACGGAAAATACACCATTTTCGGGACGGTATTCTTTTGAAATCGGAAATATCCGTACACTGGTAGATCTGGGAGGAATCGCAATCCTGTATGCACATCTGATCCAGTGCTGCGAGTTACGTGTGCGAAAGGAACTGGAAGCAGTGCAGAATGTGCTCCAGAATCAGTACGTGCAGTACAAACAGTCACGCGAGAGTATTGAGCTGATCAATTATAAATATCATGATCTGAAACACCAGATCGCAGTACTCCGAAGCGAAGAAGACCCGAAGAAACGAGAAGAATTTCTGAACAGGATGGAAGAAGAAATCCGCCAGTACGAAGCCCAGAATAAGACAGGAAATAAAGTACTGGATACCGTACTTACAACTAAGAGCCTTTATTGTGCAAAGCATGGAATTACATTCACATGCGTGGCAGACGGAACACTGCTGGATTTCATGGATGTTATGGACATCTGCAGTATTTTTGGAAATGCGCTGGATAATGCGATTGAATGTGAGTTAAAGATACCGGAGAAAGAGAAACGCCTGATTCATGTAACAGTGTCGAAACAGAAACAGTTTCTGATCCTGAGATTTGAGAATTACTGCGAGGAAACGCTCCAGTATCAGGAAGGGACTCCGGTTACGACTAAGAAAGAGAAAGAATTCCATGGGTATGGACTGAAGAGTATTCAGTATACGGTGAATAAGTATGATGGGGCTGTCAGTATGAATCTGGAAGATAACTGGTTTGAGCTAAAGGTTTTGATCCCAATCGTACAAAAATAAATATGGATGGTATGGGGACGCAGGGGTTCATTTTAGTGTTCAGATGCGGTTTCGGAATCTAGGAACTCTAAGGCCCTGAAAATCCGCTAAAGACATAAAAAATCCGCCCAAACTCGCCGCTTTTTTGCGGCTCAGACAGTGGGCGGATTTTTTATAACGCGAATTTCCAGAACCTAAGAGTTACTACGATTCCTGCAAAGGCATCTGAACACTAAAATAAACCCCTGCTGTTGATTGAAAAAGATTATGCTATTTGGTTATAAGCAGGTTGTGAATACCTGCCTGAAGGGAATATATGAATAATACACAAATATGACAAAACGATTTTGAATAAAATATCTAATACAAAAACAGTTTATGCGTATTTTTTACAGATTATGCAATTTTTTACCAGAGAAAAAATGGTGTGATAGGATAATGCCATAAGATCCAAAGGGAAAGAAAAAGATTTTTTGGACGGGAAAGGAGAAAGAATGATTAACTGGTTGATTAATGTGCTTACGCCAATTTTTACCAATATGGGTGTAAGCGAGACGGATGTTGAGCAGTATGTGAATGCGTTAAGTGGATATATTTATGGCATTCTGGGACTGCTCATAGTTATGATTGTGGTAATGATCGGAGCGCATTGGTTTGCAAAGAGGGGGACACGTCATGTTGTCCGCTGGAGCGCAGCAGTTGCATGGGTTGTATGTGTGGTTGTGATTGCGAATGTAATCTGTTATGGACCAATGTATAATAACATTGCACCAATTTTGAACATGAAAGCTTCTGTATCTGAGGAGTCAAAGGAGAAATCCAGAGAGATTATCCGTGAGACGGCAGAAGAAGGTATGACAATGGTAAAAAATGATGGTGTATTACCGTTGGATAAAGATTCTAACCTGAATGTTTTCGGATGGGCTTCTACCAATCCGATTTATGGCGGAACCGGATCAGGATCTTCAGACAGTTCCAATGCAGTAGATATTCTTACATCTTTAAAAGATGCAGGATTCAACCTGAATGATAGTCTGACAGATATGTATAAAGAATATAGCCCAACAAGAAATCTGGGCGGAAATGTTGTAAGTGTTACTTATACAGACTGGTCTTTACCTGAGCCTACGGTTGATTATTATACAGATGATCTGATGAATGAAGCAAAAGATTTTTCTGATAAAGCAATGATTGTTATTTCCAGATCCGGTGGTGAAGGACAGGATGTTCCGACTGACATGAATGCAGTTATCAATGGAACATATGATCCGCGAGATGAAGTAGCCAATGGAAATGAAAGATACAATTATTTTGCCTGCAGTTATCAAAACAACGGAGATTACGATGACTTTGACAAAGGTGAAAGTTATCTCGAACTTTCCAATACAGAAGAGGATATGATCGAAAAAGTTTGCTCTGAGTTTGATGATGTTGTAGTTGTGATCAACGCAAACAATCCCATGGAACTGGGATGGGTAGATGAGTATGATTCTATTGGCGCTGTAATTCTTGCACCTGGTACCGGTGAGAATGGTATGTCTGCACTTGGAGATATTCTGAATGGAACAGTAAATCCATCAGGAAGAACAGTAGATACTTATGTATATGATTTGACTCAGACACCTACTTATAATAACTACGGAAGTTTCCTGTTTAATAATGTAGAAGACTTACAGGCAGAATTTACAGAAGCGGATATGGATTATCAGGGAGTACAGTCTTTTGTAAATTATGTTGAGGGCATTTATGTAGGTTATAAATTTTACGAAACAGCAGATGCTGAAAAACTGATTGATTACGATAGAACAGTACAGTACCCATTTGGCTATGGACTCAGTTATACAACTTTTGAAGAAGAGATGAGTAACCTTACAGATAATGGAGACAGTGTCAGCTTTGATGTAACAGTTACAAATACAGGTGATACTGCTGGTAAAGATGTCATTGAGGTTTATTATACACCGCCATATTATAACGGTGGGATTGAGAAAGCAGAGGTAAATCTGATTGATTTTGAAAAAACAGATGCTTTGGAGCCGGGGGAATCCCAGACTATCAGCTTTGAAATCGCAAAAGAAGATATGGCATCTTATGATTCTAATGGAATTAAAACTGAAAATGGTGGATATGTACTGGAAGCCGGAGAGTATACAATTTCTGTAAGAAGTGATGCTCATACTGTAGTTGGCGAACAGAGTTTCCAGGTGACAGATGATATTGATTACAGTATTGAGAAACGTAATTCTGATCAGACAGCAGCAGTAAATCAGTTCCAGGATTACTCCAAAGGAAATGTGACTTATCTTTCACGTGAAGATAGTTTTGCAAATTATGATGAAGCAACAAAAGCACCGGAAGATGAGATGTACGTGATGGATGATAAAACACGTGAAGCAATCACAGAGAAATCTGTATCACGTTATGATTCTACAAAATATGATGATCCATCTGATGAAATGCCTGTTACAGAAGCAAAGAACGGTGTAAAAGCCGGTGATCTGACAGGGAAAGATTATGATGATCCAATGTGGGAGGATCTTCTGGATGAGCTTTCTGTAGATGATATGATCAATATGGTCAATCTGGGTGGTTTCCAGACAGTAGCAGTAAAATCTATTGATAAAGTCGGAACACAGGATTCTGATGGTACATCAGGATTAAATGACTGGTACATTGGAGTATATGGAACTGCTTATCCGACAGAACTTCTGATCGCACAGACATGGAATAAAGATCTGGCATACAGAATTGGTGAAGCAGAAGGTGCTGAGTACGCTGATTGTCGTATCTTCGGTACATACTCACCGGCAATGAATATCCATCGTTCTGCATTTACTGGACGTAATTTTGAATATTACTCTGAAGATGGTGTGATCAGTGGAAAGATGGCACTTAATACAATTAACGGACTGTCTACTAAAGGTGTTTATGCGTATATCAAACATTTTGTTATGAATGATCAGGAAACAAACCGTTGTACAATGCTTTTGACCTATTCAGATGAGCAGGCAATCCGTGAGATTTATCTGAAACCGTTTGAACTTTGTGTAAAGAATTTTGAAGGAAAAGCACTTGCTGTTATGAGTTCCTTTAACTTTGTCGGAGACAGATGGACAGGAGCCAATCCAAATCTTTTGAATAATGTTCTTCGTGATGAATGGGGATATCAGGGAATGGTATTAACTGACTGGAATGGTTCCTATGGATATCAGAATACAGATGACTGCGTACGTAACGGTAATGATGCGATGCTTGGTTTTGCAAGTAAGGATTCCAATGCGATTACTAATACATCATCTGCAACTCTGGTAAAAGCAATGCGTCAGGCATGCAAGAATATTCTGTATACAACTGTAAATAGCGGTAACTATACTGTTCCGGATCCGAATGCAGGAAAGATGTCAAATATGACGAAACTGTTTGTCACAATTGATGTAGTTACAGGTGTAGCAGCGGTAGCAGTTCTTGCGGCAGTATATATAAGATTTTTCAAAAAAAGAAAAGCAAACAACCAGACTGAGGAAAAGAAAGTATGATTGATTCTATAAAAACTTCATGGCAGAGTTTTGCCGACAGACATCCCGGAGCCTCCAAATGGATCCGGGAGGGAGGTCTGTTTGTGATCGTCAGTAATCTGATCACGGTACTGAAATATTTGTTGCTGTTGTTCCTGCCGCTGGCATTCGCCGGACTGCCGAAGATTGATTTCGGTTTTCCGGGAATTGATATTACATTATTTGGTGAGACATTTAAATGGAACATTATCGGCTATGATGCACAGCATGGCGGACTTCCTTACTTTTGTGCATATATGGTAGCCATGGTTTTGGGAGAATGCATCAATTTCCCGATTCAGAGGAATTTCGTTTTCCGAAGTAAGGGAAAAGTTGGATATCAGGCGTTCTGGTATCTGATCGCATTCTGCATCGTGACCTGTATCGTAAATTCCATTAACTGCATCTGGGTCGCAGTAGCAGGAATGTTTGTACCGGGCTGGTTGTATAATATCGGAACTACAGTGCTGAATGGCGGTGTATCAATGGTGGTATTCTTCTTCGTGAATAAGATTATTTTCCCGGAAGGAGTTGCTAAGGCGTAACAGTACAAGGGATGAAATGACAACAGAATAGGAATATATAATAGAAAGGACTTTCTATGGAGATAAAATCCATGGGAAGTCCTTTTAGTATCGTTCACACACCAATATTCAGTGAGATGTTTTGACATGTATATGCCAAAATCCTGAGATGTAATGTTCTTTTAAATTCGTGTTATGTTCTGAAAAATGTTGACAGCTATATCTATCAAGAATAAACTTGATAAAAAGGAGTTTCAGATAAATCAGGAAGAGGAGGGTGACGCACCATGGAACAGGGACTGGACAGATTTATAAAAGCGCAGAAAGCATTTTATAAAGAAGCTCTGGAAGAAATCCGCCAGGGCCAGAAGCAGAGTCACTGGATGTGGTTTATTTTTCCACAGATCATTGGCCTGGGACGAAGTGAAACAGCACAGTATTATTCCATAAAGAACGTACAGGAAGCAAAAGATTTCCTGAATAATGAAGTACTTGGTGCAAACCTGCGTGAGATATCAGAAGCATTGCTTAAGGTAGATTCTAATGATGCCAGAGAAGTCATGGGATGGCCGGATGATATGAAACTGAAATCATGCATGACATTATTCCTGGAAGCAGATCCGCAATGTGAAGTATTTCAGAAAGTTCTGGACAAATTTTTTGATGGTGAAAAAGACCAGAAGACGATAGATATATGTTATAATAACTAAAATTGCCAATTTTTTATGTTGGGGGGGGACACTTATTGAATGTAATGCCAATTTCGGATTTAATTGCGCAGGTATCTCAAATATGTAAAAGAAACGGTGTGCAGAGATTAGATCTTTTTGGGTCTTTTGCAACAGGGACAGCTACACCGACCAGCGATATTGATTTTGTTGTATACGGATGTAAAGATATTCTGCATCTGGAAGAGGAACTGGAAAATATTGATACACTTCGAAAAATTGACATCTTCGAATATGAGAGTATAAATAATAAATTTCTGAAGGAGGATATTGAGAAATATGGAAAGCAAATATATTAATCGCTATAATACTTTTTGCAGCAGCCTGAAGAATCTTGAAAAAAGCCGACACGCTGATCCAAAAGCGGATTTTGTACTGGAAGGCACTGTATTAAATTTCAATCTGACTTTTGATATTTCCTGGAAGGTAATGAAAGATATCCTTATTAAGCAGCTGGGGATTCTGGACTTTGCAATCGGATCACCGAGGGAAACACTGCATCAATCTTTTACCAACAAAATAATTGATGATGATCGTTGGCTTCAGATGCTGCGCGCAAGAAATCAGCTGGCACATGACTATGACGGTACTTTCGCAGCTGAAAAGTTTCAGGATATTACTAATGTATATTATCCTTTGTTTGAGAAACTGAGAGATAATGTGAAAAAATATTATACCACAGAGTAGATTATACGTAAAAAGAATAAGAGATTTTTTACAGACATGCAATAGAAATTGATAAAATTTTCCGTTATAATAGAATAGTTAAACAGAATATTAAGCAAAAAATAAACAAGGAGATCTTCACATGGCTTATTTAGGAGAAAACATTAAGAAACTTGGATTTGGTCTGATGCGTCTGCCGAAGTCAGAAGGTGACTTGATCGATGTAGAGCAGACCAAGAAAATGGTAGACCTGTTTATGGATGCAGGATTTACTTATTTTGATACAGCCTGGGCGTATGCTGGCAGTGAGGATGCAATCCGTCAGGCTCTGGTAGAGCGTTATCCGAGAGAGAAATTCCAGCTTGCAACAAAGAACGCAGCATGGATCAACTGCAAGACAAAAGAAGAAGCAATGGCACAGTTTGATACTTCTCTGAAACAGACAGGAGCAGGATATTTCGATTTTTATCTCTTACATAATCTTGGAGAAGCACGTACCAAATATTTTAATGATTTCGGACTTTGGGACTGGGTACAGGAGAAAAAAGCGCAGGGCCTGATCAAACATGTAGGTTTCTCTTTCCATTCCACACCGGAAGAACTGGATGCAATCCTGAATGCACATCCGGAAATGGAATTTGTACAGCTTCAGATTAACTATGCAGACTGGGAAAATCCGGCAATTCAGTCCAGAGGATGCTATGAAGTAGCACGTAAGCACGGCAAACCTGTTGTAATTATGGAACCTGTAAAAGGTGGTATGCTTGCAACTCCTCCGAAGAGCGTAGAAGAGATTTTGAAAGCAGCAGAACCGGAATCTTCCGCCGCATCCTGGGCAGTTCGTTTTGCTGCAAATCTGGAAGGAGTGATCACAGTTCTGTCCGGCATGAGCAATGTAGAGCAGATGCAGGACAATCTTTCTTATATGAAAGACTTCAACGGCCTGACAGAGAAAGAGCAGGAGACCCTGAACAAAGCACAGGAAGAACTGAAGAAAATCCCGCTGATTCCATGTACAACCTGTAACTACTGCGCAAAAGTCTGTCCAATGGAAATCGGAGTTTCCGGTTCCTTTACAGCGATGAATTATCTGACCTTATACGGAAGCAAAGATCAGGCACTTCATCAGGAAGGATGGCTTGTAGGTGGCCATGGCAGAAAATCTGCAACTGAATGTGTGAAATGCGGTAAGTGTGAAGAAGTATGTCCGCAACATATCAAGATCAGAGATGAACTGGAGAAAGTTGCAGCAGAACTTCTTGGAAAATAATATATAATTGTAAGTTGTATGGAGCCTCCTGAATGAATTTCAGGGGGCTTTTAAAGATATTGTAGATTTGACATTTTTGTTCAAGGTGTTAAAATATTTCTAAATAATTTGGCTCTCAAATGAAATCAATAAGAGTTACAATTGACTGTCAGAGATAAATATTTAACCAAGTCAAGTAAGCCCCTGCCTCAATTGCTAAAGTAATAAATGGTGGGTAGGGACAGGAAACTATATTAAGAAAAAGACGAAAGTGAGAAAAGTTATGGAAGATAATAAAAAGAAAGGGTTTGGCATGGTCCTTGAAGGCGGCGGTATGCGCGGTCTGTACACTGCAGGAGTTCTGGATGAGCTGATGGAGCAGGGAATTTATGCAGATTCCACAGTAGGCGTTTCAGCAGGTGCAGTTTTCGGATGCAATTACAAATCCCGTCAGATCGGGCGAACCCTGCGCTACAACACCAGATTCTGCAAAGACGAAAGATACATGGGCTTAAAAAGCTGGCTCAAAACCGGCGATGTATACAGCAGAGATTTTGCATACGGAGAAGTACCGTGGAAACTGGATGTTTTTGACACGGAAACTTATGCGGAGTCACCAATGAAGTTCACAGTCGTATGTACAGACCTTGAAACTGGTAAACCTGTATACCATGAATGCAGCAAAGGGGACAAAGCAGACGTGGAATGGATGCGTGCTTCCGCATCTATTCCACTGGCAGCCGTACCCGTGGAACTGGAGGGAAAATTATATCTGGACGGCGGCATCTCAGATTCCATCCCTGTAAATTGGATGCTTAGACAGGGCTATGAGAAAAATGTAGTGATCTGCACCCGCCATCCGGGTTACAGAAAAGAACATAATAAAATGATGCCTCTGATCCGCCTGAAATTCCGCGACTATCCGGAATTTGTAAGAACCATGGATGAACGACACATCCAGTACAACCGTATGCTGGATAAGATCGCATATCTGGAAAAAGAAGGCAGGATTTTCGTCATCCGCCCGGACAGAGACATTAGCGCAAAGGTAATTGAACGTGATCCTGCCGAACTGAAAAAGATTTATGATGTCGGCCGTAGAGTGATGAAAGCAGATATGGAGAAACTGAAAGCATATCTGGCGGAATAGATCAAATATTATATATCAAAATAGAAATGATACATAAATTCTTTAGAAGAAAGATAAATTCGGAGAAACCTGTTTCCGAATTTATCTTTCTTTTTATGTATAACAGTATAAAACAGTTGACAACAGTTATATACTGTTATATACTGTTTACAGATGGAGGAGACACATATGCATATAATAATCAATAATTCATCCATGGTACCTATTTACGAACAGATTATGGATCAGATCAAGACTGCGATCATCAAAGGTGAACTACAGCCGGACACAGTACTGCCGTCCGTCCGCGGTCTGTCAAAGGAGCTGAAGATCAGTGCTCTGACCGTCAAGAAAGCCTACGACAATCTGGAAGAAGAGGGATTTACCGTAACTGTTCATGGAAAAGGAACCTACGTTGCAGCCACAAACAAAGACCTGATGAGAGAAGAACAGCTCAAGGAAGTGGAACATGACCTGGAGCAGGCGATTTCAAAAGGCAGAAGATGTGGACTAAGTAATGAGGAAATCAGAAATCTTTTTGAAATGATCATGGAGGACTAAGAATGCTGAAAATCAGTCATTTAAAGAAAAATTATAAAGACTTTTCACTGGAATGTTCCATGGAAGTACAGCCGGGAATGATCACCGGACTGATCGGAAAAAACGGTTCAGGGAAATCTACCACATTTAAGGCACTGCTTGGACTGATCCGTCCAGATGGCGGAGCGGTAGAGTTGTTTGGGAAAAAAGCAGCAGAGATTACAACGGAAGACAAACAGAAACTGGGAGTTGTTTTTGCAGATTCAGGATTTAGTATGTATCTGACTGCAGCAGGTGTGGCAAGGATTATGGAGAGCGCTTATCAGGACTTTGACAGAGAAAAATTTCTGAAGCAGTGTACCAGATTTAATCTTCCGACAGACAAGAAAATCAAAGAATTTTCCACCGGTATGAAGGCAAAATTCAAAGTACTGGTGGCATTAAGTCATAAAGCAGAACTGTTGATTCTGGATGAACCAACGGTAGGTCTGGATGTAGTTGCTCGTGATGAAGTTCTGGGTATGCTAAGAGAATATATGGAAGAAAATGAAAACAGCTCTATTCTGATCAGTTCTCATATTTCATCAGATCTGGAAAGCCTTTGTGATGACTTTTATATGATTCATAATGGTAAGATTATTCTTCATGAGGATACAGATGTACTGTTGTCAGATTATGCAGTTATTAAAGTTTCAGAAGAAGAGTACAGAAAACTGGATCAGCAATATCTTCTTAAAACAAAAAAAGAAGCGTATGGATACAGCTGCCTGACAAATCAGAAGAAGTTTTATATGGAGAATTATCCGGATATTGTAATTGAGAATGGAAAAATTGATGATCTGGTAGTGATGATGGAGGAATAGATATGAGGGGCTTACTGGTAAAGGATATAGAGCTGATGAAACAGCAGAAGCAGTTTTTTATCTTGGTTATTGTGATGGGAATTATCCTGAATCTGACAGGAAGCGGGAGTGTCAGTTTTGCGACAGGATATTTTACGATCATCACAGCAATTTTTGCCATTACGACTATGAGTTATGATGAATTTGATAATGGTTTTGTATTTCTTATGACTTTGCCGGTTTCGAGAAAACAGTATGTGGCAGAGAAATATATATTGGGAATAGGACTTACAGGCGTAGCATGGGGAGTTGCAACGATAGAGGGGATAATCTGTAAAGTTGTGGCAGAGCTTCATGGGTGTTTAAGTGAGACTATTATTGGCAGTCTGATAAACATTCCAATTGCGCTTCTTATGCTGGCAATGTTTCTTCCACTTGGAATCTACTTTGGAGTGGAAAAAGGACGTTACATTGCAATTGTTTTGTGGATTATTATTATCGCCATAATTTATACTCTGGTAAAAACAATGGGACTATCAGAAGAAGCAATCAGCGCATGGCTGAATGGACTTAACTGGGGAATCGCATTTGTGATTGTGGCGTTGATTACAGCAATTGGATATCTGGGTTCTTTCTGGCTTAGTGTACGGTTTATGGAGAAGAAGGAGCTCTGATATTGTAGAATGAAATTTATATACGGATATTTTGCTTATGTTTTGAACATGGAATACGAAAAATTCCAATATCCTGTAACTTCATTTTTCACTTCTTATGATTATAAAAAATAACGAAAAATATAGAGGAAAATGAGAAACAAAAATCATTCAGGAAAGTGGATTCAGTTTACAAAAATACGGTTGTAATTAAGAAATCAGTGTGCTAGAATCAATATCAGCGTAATTGAATAGCTGTTAAGTGAACAGTATTATATTCAGAGATTCTGCATATGATACTGCGAGAGGGAATCAGGTAAAAAGCCTGAACGGTTGCGGCCACTGTATACAGAAAAAAACGGATTTCAATATGCCATTGCATAAATTTATGTGAGAAGGCGAGATCCGGATATCAGAGAAATTCTGAAAAAAGTTCTGATACATCATTCATGATCGGCTGAAAAATGGATGATGTATCAGTTTTTATTTTGCGGAAATTTCTATGAAAGTCTGTAAGTCAGGAAACCTGCTTGACAGTGCGAAGAAGGAACTTCCGTAAAAAGTATCCGTTATTTCTATCAGTTCTATTTTATACTTTACTTTTTCTGGAGTCCCGTCTTTTCGGTTACACATACAAGAAAACAAACGAAAAGAGAGGAAGTCAAATGAAAAACAAATATTTATCCACAAGAATCCTGGCTGTGGCAATGGCAGCAACTATGGCAGTTTCCGCAGCTCCGGCAGCTTTTGCAGCAGAGAGAGCAGACTCTGAAACGATCAAAGAGGACAATCAGCCGGCAGCAGACACAGAGGAGAATGCAGATGCTGAAGAAGCAGATACAGAAGAAGCAGCAGATGCAGAAAGCACAAAGACGGAATATCCTCTGACAATCACAACTTATGATTACGAAGGTAATGAAGTAGAAACTACATATGAAAAAGCACCGGAAAAAGTACTTGCAGTATATCAGGGAAGCATTGAAACCATGCTTGCACTTGGTCTGGAAGACCGCCTGGTAGCTACTGCCGGTCTTGATAACGAAGTTCCGGATGAGATGAAAGAAGCATTCTCCAAAACAAATTATCTTGATGAATTTACCCCATCCCTTGAAACAGTAACAATGTTAGAGCCGGATATGATCTTATCCTGGGGCTCTCTGTTCTCTGACAAAAACCTTGGTGATGTTACAAACTGGATCGACAAAGGATGCAATACATACTACAACACAAACACACGCGCCGGTGGTGACAGAACTCTGGAAAACGAATTCACAGATATCTTAAACCTTGGAAAAATCTTTGATGTACAGGACAAAGCACAGGCAATCGTAGACAACGCAAAAGAAGTGATCGACAAGACACTGAACGCAACAGCAGATATCGAAGAAAAACCAACAGTACTTGTTGTTGAACCTCTTGGAGAAGATATCACGAACTATGGTTCCAACAGCCTTGGCGGTGACATGGTAACTCAGTTAGGCGCAACTCTGGCTAATCCGGATGCTTCCACAGTTGGAAAAGAAGACATTATCGCAGCAAACCCTGACGTAATCTTTGTTGTATACATGCCATACGCAGGTGATGATCCGGAAACTGTAAAAGAAAGCCAGCTTGCTGTTATTCAGGATGACGAAGCTCTTCAGAGTCTTGACGCTGTAAAGAACGGACGTGTTTATCCGATCATGCTCAGCGAAATGTATGCAAGTGCAACACGTACACAGGATGGAATCGAAACATTTGCAAAAGGATTATATCCTGACGTAACACTTGACTGATTGGGGAAATAACGGTGAAAGAACAGGTTTCACAGACAAAGAAAGGCAGTGTGCTCAGAACATCCATGTACGTGGCAGTTCTCATCGGACTTGCGGTATTTCTGATTTTTTCCATTCTGTCAGCGATCACTTTTGGAAATGCAGATCTGTCACTGAAAGATGTATACAGTGTCATTGCGTATAAATTGTTTCATATCAAAAGCCTGTCCGCCTATGCAGAAGGCGCAATTCACGATGTTGTGTGGCTCATTCGACTGCCCAGAGTCCTGCTGGCTCTGGCAGTTGGAATGGCCCTTTCTGTTTGTGGCGTAGTGATGCAGGCAATTGTGCAGAATCCGCTGGCAGACCCTTATGTACTTGGTATTTCATCGGGCGCATCCCTTGGTGCGACACTGGCGATCATGCTTGGAATCGGTGGATTTCTTGGAGGAAACTCCGTGGGAGTCAGCGCATTTATCGGTGCGATGATCACTTCCTTTGCGGTCATTGCTATTGCAAATATGGGCGGAAAAGCAACCTCTGCCAAGCTGATTCTTGCCGGTATGGCGGTCAGTGCAGTGTGTTCTGCTTTTTCCAATTTTGTTATCTATATCACTAATGATAAATCAGCGGCAACAGAAGTTATGAAATGGAGCATGGGAAGCCTTGCAGGGGCAAGCTGGAGCAGAGTATGGGTAATGCTTCCTGTCACTCTGGTATGTGTGATCATTTTCTGGACACAGTACCGGAATCTCAATCTGATGCTTCTTGGCGATGAGGTGTCTATTACACTGGGAACGGATCTGCACAGGCTGAGAACGTTTTATCTGATCATTGCATCCGTGATGATCGGATTTGCTGTATACTGCGCAGGTGTGATCGGATTCGTAGGACTGGTAATCCCGCATGTGGTCAGAATTCTTTTCGGAACAGATCACAGAAGATTACTGCCGTTAAGCGCACTGCTTGGTGCGTCTTTCCTGATCTGGTGTGATGTGGCATGCCGTGTGATCCTGAAGAACTCCGAGATGCCGATCGGTGTGCTGGTATCCATTATCGGTGCTCCGTGCTTTATTTATCTGCTTGTGCGGAAATCCTATGGATTTGGAGGTAGTAAATAATGAAGATTACTACAGAAGATATTCAGGTCGGATTTCACGCCAGACAGATTCTGAAAGGCATTTCCATAGAGTCAAATGATAAGGAACTGGTAGGGATTATCGGACCAAACGGAAGCGGAAAGTCTACATTATTAAAATGCATCTACCGTATTCTGAAGCCGGACGCAGGCGCTGTCTATCTGGACGGCGAAGAACTCCATTCCATGAGTGTAAAAAGCTCTGCCAGAAAAATGGCAGTTGTGGCACAGCACAATTACTATAACTTTGACTTTACCGTGCGGGAAGTGGTATTGATGGGACGTGCACCTCACAAGAAAACTCTGGAGAGGGACAATGCGAAGGACTATCAGATCGTTGAGGAAGCACTGAAAACAGTACAGATGGAAGCATTTGCAGACCGTACATTTTCCACTCTGTCAGGCGGTGAGCAGCAGAGAGTCATTCTGGCAAGAGCACTTGCACAGCAGACACCTGCACTGATCCTTGACGAGCCGACCAACCATCTGGACATCACACATCAGATCATGCTGATGGAACTGGTGAAGAAGTTGAATGTAACGGTAATCTCAGCCATCCATGATCTGAACATTGCGGCGGCATACTGCGATAAGATTTATGTATTGAAAGATGGTGTGCTCGAGGGTTATGGAACCCCGCAGGAAGTACTTACTCCTGAACTGATCAAAAGGATTTACCGGGTAGACGCGGAAGTTGTAAATGACAGCCGCGGAAAAATGCATATTTTGTTTTTATAATATAGACCGATTGCAGCAAAATATTGAGATATGACAGGTCAGAGTCAGGGAAATTTTTGACTCTGACCTGTTGCATATGGAGGAAAAAGATGAATAAGATAGGAATTTTAACCTGCATCCATTCTAATAATGTATGCGCCAGAGTCAGATGCCTCTCTGCATTTCAGAACAGAAACGATTTCTTTCAGGATTACCCGGAAGACACTTATCTGGCAGCAATGATGACCTGTAACGGATGCAAAGGAGCCAACCCGACAGAACCCACAGAAGATAAAGGGATCCTGGAAAAAATCGACAGACTGATCAGTGAAAAGATCAGCACTATCCACGTAGGCGTCTGTCGCCTCCCGGATGGAAAACACGAATGTCCCAGAATGACACAGATCTGCGACATGATAGAAGAACGCGGAATCAAAATAGTCAGAGGAACACATAAAGAATAAAAAAGTCTACATGCAGTTACTGTGCACAGGTAATATCCCGCGAGGTGTTTTTTGTGAGCGAAGGTCACAGAAAACCCGAGACATACCGCGCGAATTTATGCGATTAGCATAAATTAAGTTTGCGAAGCAAACGATACTCCTTGGGCTTTGCACAAGGAGGTTCATCTTTCCTGCATCGCGAAGCGTGTTACTGGGCACGGAGTGAACAGTAACTACATGCAATTTAATAAAATAAAAAGAATATAAAATGCCTTGAAAATAAGAGAGAGTAATGCTAACATAAGTACAAAGTATATTTCTTTTATATTTCAAGGCATTTTTGCCGTCTGATTATTCTAATCTCATTTCAGAAATCCATGCTTTTAATTCCAATCAATTTATGAAAAAGCAGGAGCTGAGAAGTGATAAGAATAGTACAATACGTTCTTTAACTCCTGCATAAAACAGGAGGTAGCGCCAATGGCCAAAAGAAAGAACAAGAAAGTTACTGCGAAGAGAAATCGGTTGAAAGGTAACACAGTAACAGTAAACCGTAAATACAAAGATACAGTATTCCGTATGCTGTTTTCAGACAGAAAGAATCTGCTGTCACTGTATAATGCAATCAATGAAACTGCCTACACCGATGCATCTCAACTGGAGATTGTGACACTTGAGAATGCAATCTATATGGGAATGAAAAATGACCTGGCGTTTATTATAAATACGAATCTGTTTCTGTATGAACACCAGTCCACGTATAACCCGAACATGCCTTTAAGAGACTTATTCTATATCTCCAGCGAATACCAGAAACTGGTGGATTGGAAGTCCTTGTATACCTCAACAAGACTGAGAATACCGACACCGAATTTTATCGTATTCTATAACGGAACAGAGAAAAAAGAGGACCGCTGGGTAGATTATCTGTCAGAAGCTTATGAGAATATGTCAGGAGAGCCAAATCTTGAATTGAAGGTTATTACGTTAAACATCAATGTAGGACACAATAAAAAACTGATGGAAGAATGCAAGACCTTAAGGAAATATGCTCAGTATGTAGATAAAGTACGCAGATATTCTGACGAAATGGAACTGAATACGGCCGTAGAACGAGCGGTAAGCGAGAGTATTCAGGAAGGGATTCTAAAAGAATTTCTGCAAAAGAATCGAGCGGAGGTAGTCGCTATGAGTATATTTGAATATAACGAAGAAGAGGAAAAAAGGAAACTTAGAAAAGCAGAGTATGAAGCTGGTGTGGCAGAGGGAGTAATGAAAACTAAAAAAGAAACAGCAATTTCATTTGCTGAAATGGGACTGTCCGTGCAGCAGATTGCTCAGGGAGTAAAAGAAGAAGAAAAGACTGTACATAAGTGGTTGAACGAAAAAAAGGATATAAAAGCCATATAATGAAAATAATGGAAGATGAGTCCACAATAACTGTAAATGTGGACTCTTTTGGACTAAATGAACACATAAAAACAGAACCCTATTGGATTTCTCTATATCAGTATGTTAAAATAATTAGTTGATAAAGAACTTTAACAGATAGAGTGATAAGAAATAACTACTGATTTTATAAAGAAAAAGGAGCTTTTAAATACACTATGGAGAAACTTGTTGTAGGTATCCTTGCGCACGTAGATGCCGGTAAGACTACGTTGTCGGAGGGAATTTTATATTTGACTGGGAAGATTCGTAAGCTGGGGCGGGTGGATCATAAGGATGCATATCTTGACACTTATAATCTGGAACGGGAACGTGGGATTACGATTTTTTCTAAGCAGGCGGAGTTTGAACTGGGAAACAGGGGGATAACTTTGCTGGATACACCGGGGCATGTGGATTTCTCGGCGGAGATGGAGCGGACGCTGCAGGTTCTGGATTATGCGATTCTTGTGATCAATGGAGCAGATGGTGTGCAGGGACACACTATGACGTTGTGGAGACTTCTGGCGAGATACCAGATTCCCACATTCCTGTTTATCAATAAAATGGACCAGGATGGAACGGATAAAGAGAAACTTCTGGCAGAATTAAAAAAGAGATTAAGTGATAATTGTGTTGATTTCACCTGGGAAAATACAAATGAAACAGAAAGTTCAAAGGCACAATTTCTGGAAGACGTTTCCGTCTGCGATGAAGAATTGCTTGAAAAATATCTGGAAACAGAGGAAATATCAACATCAGATATCCGAAAAGTGATCAAGGAACGAAAACTTTTCCCATGTTTCTTCGGCTCTGCGCTGAAAATGACAGGTGTAGAAGAATTTCTCCATGGTCTGGAAAAATACTGTGAGACCCCGGAATATCCGGCAGAATTTGGTGCGAAAGTATTCAAGATTGCCAGAGATGATCAGGGCAACCGTTTGAGCTATATGAAGATTACCGGTGGAACTCTAAAGGTAAAGGAACTTCTCACAGATACAGAAAAAGCGGACCAGATCCGCATCTATTCCGGCGCAAAATTTGAGCTTGCAAAAGAAGCTCCTGCAGGAACTATCTGCGCAGTGACCGGGCTTTCCCAGACACATCCGGGACAGGGATTTGGAATAGAACAGGAATCCGAGATGCCGGTTCTGGAGCCTGTATTAAATTACAGAATTCTGCTTCCGGATGACTGCGACGTTCACCAGATGCTGAAGAAACTCAAAGAACTGGAAGAGGAGGAACCTGAGCTTCACATTGTATGGAATGAGCAGCTTGGAGAAATCCATGCCATGTTGATGGGTGAGGTTCAGATAGAGATATTAAAGCATTTGATCTGGGAGCGATTTCACGTAGCAGTAGAATTTGGTACAGGGAATATTGTATATAAAGAAACCATCGCAGAGCCTGTAGAGGGTGTAGGACATTTTGAACCGTTGCGCCATTATGCGGAAGTACACCTGCTTCTGGAACCGGGAGAGCCGGGAAGTGGTCTGCAGTTCTTTACTGCATGCAGTGAAGATGTGCTGGATCGTAACTGGCAGCGACTGATCCTGACTCATCTGGAAGAACGGGAACATCCGGGAGTATTAACTGGTTCTCCGATCACAGATATGCAGATTACGCTGATCACAGGACGTGCTCATCTGAAGCATACAGAAGGTGGAGATTTCAGACAGGCCACATACAGGGCTGTGCGTCAGGGCTTAAAGAAAGCAAAGAGTGTTCTGCTTGAGCCGTATTATGAGTTCAGACTTGAGATTCCGGGAGATATGATCGGACGTGCTATGACTGATATTCAGAAAATGAATGGAACTTTCCGGCAGCCGGAAGCAGATGAGGATGATATGATGGTGCTGAGAGGAAGTGCACCGGTATCTACGATGCGCGATTACCAGGCACAGGTTACATCCTATACAAAAGGACGCGGCAGATTGTTCTGTTCATTAAAAGGATATGCACCATGCCAGAATCAGGATGAAATTGTTGATGAGATCGGATATGATTCTGAACGTGATCTGGATAATCCGACTGGTTCTGTATTCTGTGCTCATGGAGCCGGATTCGTGGTACCGTGGTATGAAGTGGAAGATTATATGCACTTAGAGGGTGTAGATGGATCTGAACTGAGTGGCAGTATATCTGATGGAGAAGGATACGGAACAGGAAACGGAGGAGCCGGCGGTGGATTTTTAGGTGTTTCCGGAACTGCAGGACAGGGAAAAAACAGGAATAGCAGCAATCAGGCAGATTCGGGATATCGTCCACCTAAGAATGCAGGTGTAGGCAGCTATGAAGACGAAGAAGAGCTGAAAGCAATCTTTGAGCGCACATTTGGACCGGTTAAGCGATACAAAGAGCCACAGTTTAAACGGACATTTTCTTCCAGATCAGACAGCGGCAGCTATTACCGCAACAGTTCTTCTGTCAGGAAGAAAGAGAAAGAATATCTTCTTGTAGACGGTTATAATATTATTTATGCATGGGAAGATCTGAAGGAACTGGCAGATGCGAATCTTCATGCAGCACAAACAAAATTAATGGATATTTTGAGCAATTATCAGGGATTTAAGAAATGTACATTGATTCTTGTATTTGATGCATACAAAGTAGAAGGTCATGTGGAGGAAGTGATTACTTATCACAATATTCACGTAGTTTACACCAAAGAAGCCGAAACTGCAGATCAGTATATTGAGAAAACTGTCCATAAGATTGGCCGTGAAAATCAGGTAACAGTAGCTACATCCGATGGACTGGAGCAGATCATTATTATGGGGCAGGGTGCTCACCGTATGTCCGCAAGAGGGCTGCGTGATGAAATAAAGGCTACAGAAAACCAGATTCGTCAGCAATGGCATGAGAAACGTCAGAGCAGTAAGAATTATCTGATTGATAATATTTCTGATGAAATGGCGCAATATATGAAAGAAAAGAGACTTGAAAAGTAAAAAGGATTGGCTGTTAAGCCAGTCCTTTTTCTTCTAACCAGTCATAAAGTGTTCTCTTACCTGCTTTACGCTGATGTGTCATATGATTGAACTGCAGAATCGCAAGCAGAGTAAATACGATGATCAGTCCGATCAGAACATAAACTGACTGGCGGATACTTGTGCCGCCGGCGATTGTACTTCTGAATGCGTTTACAGTATAAGTAAATGGTACATAAGCGTGGATCTTAGATACAAATTCCGGTGAAATTTCTACCGGATAAGTACCTGCGGAACCTGCAAGCTGGATTACCATGAATACCAGCATAAGGAAACTTCCCACCTTACCAAAGGTAATATTAAAGAAATACATAATGGATGTAAATGCCATTGCTGTCAGGCAGGCGAATAAAACAGTCTTTGCCATTTCAGCAGGTGTAAATCCGTTAAATACATGAAGCAGAATGATCAGGAAAAGTCCCTGCAGGATTGCTACCGGATAAAGAACGGAAGCCTTGCTTGCCCACCATGCAAATCCTGATTTCAGTTTGCCTTTGTATGTAGTCAGAGGATACATCAGGCAGAATGCCAGTGCACCGACCCAGAGACCAACAGACATCATATACGGTGCCATTGCGTGACCGTTGTTTTCTACAGTGGTGATCTGAGTTTCTTCATCCTCGATCGGAGTTGCGAACATGCTGATTGTCTTATCGCTGGACTTGGTGTTTTTTACCTGGTCTGCACCGTCGCTGAGGCTGGAAGCCAGTGTGGAAGAACCATCCTTTAACTTCTTCATACCATCCCCCAGTTCTTTGGAACCATCGTAAAGCTGTGAAGAGCCACTCTGGATCTGGGAAGCACCGTCAGCAAGTTTCTGGGCACCACTGGTTAATGAAGCATTATTGGAGACAAGCTTTGATGTACCGTTTGCAAGAGTTTTGGTACCGTTGCTAAGAGTTGTGGCACCACTTGCAAGAGTTTTTGCACCATCTGCAAGCTGCTGAGTTCCACCTGTAAGAGCTTTATTATTTGATGCAAGTGTGGAGACTCCATTGGTATATTCTCTGATTCCGTCATTAAGTGTGGAAGCACCTTCGGATAACTGAGAAGCACCGGAGGAAATCTGCGGTACAGCGGCGGCAATCTTTGTGCCTGCTGTTTTCAGGTTTGCTGCGCCTTTTGTGAGAGTAGCATTGTTAGCTGTCAATGTCTTGAATCCATCATTTAATGCTTTTACACCTGCGGCTGCCTGCGGGAAAGATGCTGTGCTGCTTTCCAGTGTAGTCAGTGCGGAAGAAACAGACTGAGTTCCTGCATTTACTGCCTGTGCGCCGGTATAAAGCTGCTTTACGGCAGCTGTTACAGTACTGAATGTGTTGGTTGAAATATCCGGAATCTGGCTTGCACCTGCATTCATCTGTTTGGCGCCGTCAATCATGCTTTGTGCACCATTGCTTAAAGTGGAAGCACCGTCAGAAAGCTGGCCGGCAACTGTGTTCATTTGTTCAGCAGCTGAATTTAACTCAGAAACTTTGGAAGAAAGTTCAGCGGACATGCTGCTTACAGCACTGTTAATCTCACTGGAATACTGTTCGGTAAAAGAACTATCCACACCCTGCAGATCTGTAACAGAAGAATACAGCGTATCAGAAAGTCCGGCGATAGAATCGGCGGAGATCATACCGTTTTCATCCGCAGAAGCTGCGGCATTTTCCAGAGCTGCGGCTACATTTTGCATTGCCTGCATTGCTGTCTGAGCAGAAGCAATTTCGCTGTTGGCAGTTCCAAGAGCAGAAGATGTAGCCTGTGCATATTCACCAAGAACAGAACTGATGCTTTCGGCAGCAGAAGAAGCCTGAGAAGCTGCATCCTGAAGACCTGGTACAAGAGTACCGGAAATCTGACTGCTTACCTGGCTGATCGCATCAGACGCGCTGGAGATTCCGGCTGCTGCGGAAGTCATTCCTTCTCCGGCATTTTCCATTCCTGTTTTGGCCTGATTCAGTCCGGTGGTAAGTTTGTTTATTGAATCAGCAGTTGTACTGTCCTGCAAAGCAGATAACTGGGTATAAAGCTGGCCAATGCCATCTTCAAGCTGCTGAGTTCCATCTTTTAATGCAGCAGAAGAATTGCTTCCTTTAGAAACTGCTGTGTTTAACTGTGAAATACCGCCGGATACCTGGCCGAGACTTTCAAGTCCGCTTAACTGTGAAGCACCTTTTGCTAACTGTTCAGCGCCTTTTACGTAAGCGGTTGTTCCATCTGCGAGAGAATTTGCACCGTTAATATACTGAGTGGCTCCGTTTGCAAGGGTTGTTACACCTGCACTCAGGGAATTAATTCCGGATTCCAGAGCACTTGCGCCATCTTTCAGTTTCTCAGAGTTTTCATTGAGCTGTGCGACACCGGAGGTATAACTTATTACACCGTTATTAAGAGTATCGATTCCGTCTGTAAGTTCAGGTACTTTAGCAGTCAGTGTATCTACACCTTCATTCAGCTGCGTTGCACCGTTATTCACCTGTGAGACACCATCAGTGTATTCCTGAATACCTTTAGTAAGGGTTTCAGCGCCATCTGCGAAGGTAAGTGTGCTGGAAGAGAGTTTCTTAAGATTTTTTGTAATGGTCTGGTTTCCTTCGGCAGCGGATTTAATGCCGTCGTTAAGTTCACCGGATCCATCAGCTGCGTCCTGCATACCGTCTCCGACTTTGGCTATCTGGTCAAAAACTGTCTGTGTGTAGGTTTCTGTTACCTGGGTGGCAACTGCATCTTTGATCTTCAGTAGTGCAGTTTCACTTAACTTAGATGCAATATAGTTGGTTCCTGGGTTGGTTTCATATTTCAGCTCCATTTTCTTAGGTTCATCGTCCATAAGTGTGGCAGCATTTGCGGAAAAGTCTTCCGGAATAGTAATTACCATATAGTAAGTACCGTTTTTAAGGCCTTCCTCTGCTGTACGGCTGTCTACGAAGTTAAATGCCATAGAATCATTTTCACGTAATTCTTCGGCCATGTCCTTTCCAACACTTAGTGTTGTGCCATCATAGTCTACCGGTTTGTCTTCATTGACAACCGCAACAGGAAGATGGTCAACGCTTCCGTATGGATCCCACATGGATTTCAGAAACAGTCCTGCGTAAATGATCGGGATTGCGATAATTGCAATTACCACAACGAACATGATCTTATTATGCAGTAGATTTTTCCATTCGTTTTTGATCATACCTTATCCCTTTCTTTCTCTATATGTAGTTGTAATGTTACCATTCAGCAGATAATAATCAAAAGATACTGAATGATGTGTTCATGCTGATAGACAGCAGATCAAGTAATCAAATCAAAATCGATTAATAGTTATTGAAACTATTAATCGACAAGATGTTGATTTTCTTCATGAGCGGTATTATACTAAAACCAGAAATAAGATACAACCATTAAATTAGCTATTTGACGTATAGTAATAGACAAATTTAAATAAAATGTCTATTTTTACTGAGAATCTACATTTTGTATAAAATATATAAAAATCAATATATAAAATTGGTTATATTTTCCTGGCAAAGTACAGACCAGCAACAGGAAGCAGAGTTATTTACAGAAAGCGGGGGAAAGGATAATGGCAGACAAGGTAGACAGAAGAGTGCGAAAAACCAAAGCGCAGCTTAGAGCAGGGCTTGCACGTCTGATGCAGAAGAAGAGCATCAAGGAAATTACAGTAAAGGAACTGGTAGATGAGGTAGATATTAACAGGTCTACATTTTATCTTCATTACAGTGATATTTATCAGATGCTGGAAAGTGTGGAGAATGAGCTGATGGATGAGATTACACATGTAATAGAGGAATATTCGCTGGATTCCGTGGAGAATGGTAATTCTTATCCGCTGATCGAGCGTATTTTCACGATTCTCGATAATAATAAGGATATTTGTACTGCGCTGATGGGAAGTAATGGAGATATGGTGTTCTTAAGCAGAATCGAGAAGATGGTAGCAGAGACTGTTCTGCGGCAGCTGTCAGGGAAATTTGCAGCAGATAACCGTGATGTAGAATATGCGTATGCATTTTGCCTGAATGGGTGTGTAGGAATGATTAAGGCCTGGCTTTCTTCTGAGAATCAGGAATCAACGAAACATATGGCAGAGCTGACTTACAGAATGATTGAGAATACCACACACAACTTTCTCAGGCAGATGTCCGGGATTTGACAAAATGTTGCCGGTCTGATATGGTTAATCCAATGCAAGACAGTTAGTGATAAAAGATAGATTATATGAAAAACTGAGTTACTGAGAGCAGAGTGATCAGTAAAATATTTCCGAAACAGCAAAAAGGGAGATGCAGCAATGAAAGAAAAGCTTACACAGAAAGATGTTGAGAAAATCCAGCAGGAGATCGACCACCGCAAGCTGGTTGTACGAAAAGAAGCAATCGAGGCTGTAAAGGAGGCAAGAGCACAGGGTGACCTGAGTGAGAATTTCGAATATTATGCAGCCAAGAAACATAAGAATCAGAATGAAAGCCGTATCCGTTACCTTGAGAATATGCTGAAGACAGCAACTATCGTATCCGATGATTCAAAAGAGGACGAGGTTGGAATGGATGATATCGTAGAGGTATATTTTGAAGAGGATGACGAGATCGAGAAATATAAACTGGTGACTTCTATCAGGGGAAATTCAATGGAGAACCGTATCAGCATTGAATCTCCAATCGGTATGGCGTTAAAAGGCCATAAAGTTGGGGACAGAGTAGAAGTAAAAGTAAATGATAACTACAGCTATTTCCTCGAAATCCGCTCCATTGATAAGACCGGATCTGAGGATGAGAAAATTCGCGGATTTTAACCAAATCAAGTAAGTCCCCTGCTTCAATTGCGAAAAGCAATAAGCAGTGGGTGGGGACTTGCTTGTATCAGGAGGCGTGCAAGCGCCTTCTGATAAACTGCGGAGCAGTTATTTGGTTATGAGCAAGTAGCGAAGCGGATTGCGAATATCCGATTGACTCAAATCAAGTAAGTCCCCTGCTTCAATTGCGGATATTCGTTTGACGCGGAGCAGATCACGGATGAGTTATTGGCTTGAATAAGAATTATTATTAAGAACTATTGCATAGGAACAAATCTGATGCAGTAGTTCTTTTTGGTATTACGGGAAATTATGTCACTGAAGCGATCCGTCACAGACAGGAGGGCTGGTTTTATGTAAAAAATTTTACATGGATTTAACATTCCCATGGGGATGATTTTACAAAACATGGTTATTATGAAGAAAAGGTCAGAGGAATGTAAAAAAAGTATGAATACAGGTGCTGATCTTATACAACAGAGTTTTACTAAAGTAAACAAGAAACAGGTATACATTTGAAAAAGGAAAAGGAGAATAACCATGGATTTTTTTAGCATATTAACATTGATCGGAGGTCTGGCGCTGTTTCTGTATGGAATGAATGCTATGGGAGACGGTCTTGCAAAGGTTTCCGGCGGTAAGCTTGAGAAGATTCTTGAAAACCTTACCTCAAGCCCGATTAAAGCAGTTTTGTTAGGTGCAGCAGTGACAGGTGTGATCCAGTCGTCTTCGGCTACCACAGTTATGGTAGTAGGATTTGTAAACTCTGGAATTATGAAACTGTCTCAGGCGGTAGGTGTGATCATGGGTGCCAATATCGGTACCACAGTGACTTCCTGGATCTTGAGTCTGACAGGAATCCAGAGCGACAATTTCATTATCCGTTTATTTAAACCTACATCTTTTTCACCGATCCTTGCGATCATTGGTGTTGTTTTTATCTTATTTATTAATGATTCAAAGAAGAAAGATGTTGGAACGATCTTTATCGGATTTGCCATTTTGATGTATGGAATGGATATGATGAGCTCATCAGTAAAGCCACTTGCAGAAGTTCCTGCATTTACAAATCTTCTGCTGAAATTTTCCAATCCGTTACTGGGAGTTCTGGCAGGCGCACTTCTTACAGCAGTGATCCAGTCCTCATCAGCATCTGTTGGTATTCTGCAGGCACTTTGTCTCACCGGTGCGGTACCATTCAGTGCAGCAATTCCAATTATCATGGGACAGAACATCGGAACTTGTATTACGGCAATTATTTCAGCAATTGGAGCAAAGAAAAACGCCAAACGTGCCGCAGCAGTACATCTCTATTTTAATATGATCGGTACTGTAATCTTTATGACAGTATTTTATATTGTAAATGCACTGGTTGGATTTTCATTCTTCCATCAGTCAGCAACTCCTGCCGGAATCGCTATCATCCACAGTGTATTTAATATTACAGCAACTCTCATTCTGCTTCCTTTCTCAAAAGGACTGGAGAAACTTGCCTGTCTTACAATTCGTGACAAGAAAGAAGATATTGCTGTTTCCGCAGAAGACAGAGAGTTTATGATTCTGGAGCCTCGTTTCCTGGAGAAGCCGGCATTTGCAGTAGAGCAGAGCCGCAATGCAGCCAGAAAAATGGCGGAGGAATCCCACAATGCACTGTTTACAGCCTTGAAATTGGTGGATAAATATAGTGAAGAGGATGTAGAACGTGTGGAAAACATGGAAGCAAAGGTTGACCGCTATGAAGATGAACTGGGAACTTATCTGGTAAAGCTAAGTCACAAAGACATTTCAGAAGCAGACAGTCACAGTCTTTCTATTATGCTCCATTGCATTGGAGATTTTGAAAGAATTTCAGATCATGCGGTAAATATCAAGGAATCAGCAGAAGAACTTCACAAAAAAGGTTTGAAGTTTTCTCCGAATGCAAAGAAAGATCTGGAGGTACTTGGCCGTGCTGTAGAGGAAATTGTAAATACAGCATATGGGGTTTTTGACAAACAGGATATGAAGCTCGCAGAAAAGATCGAGCCTCTTGAGGAAGTGGTGGATGAGCTTTCAAAAGAAGTGAAACGCCGTCATATACAGAGGCTGAGGAGCGGGGAATGTACCATTGAGATGGGATTTATCCTTACAGATATCACAACATGCCTGGAAAGAGTGGCTGATCATTGTTCAAACATTGGGGTCTGTGTTACACAGGTCAATGAAGATCTGTATGACACTCACAGCCATTTGAATACTGTAAAAACTCATCCGGACGAATCTTTCTATCGGGAACTGGAAGATGCGAGAATAAAATACCAGCTTTCATAAAGAAAGCCGTATGAATGGAAAATCCGGACACTTCGGAATATCCTTATGGGATATTTTCGAAAAACTGGCCGGATTTTTCACTTTATAAAAGGGGAGCAGATGCAGGTTACATACTTGTGTAAGAATATAAAAATAAGTATACTGAAAAAAAGATAAAACAAAGGGGAGGGTGAAACAATGATTTACTGTGTAGAGGATGAACGTAATATCAGAGAACTTCTGATCTATACATTGGAAACAACCGGTTTTAAAGCCAGAGGATTTGTCAATGGCGAGGAACTGATGAAGGCGCTGAAAGAAGAGATACCTGAGCTGATTCTGCTGGATATCATGCTTCCGGGAGATGACGGATATACGATTCTGGAGAAACTTAAGAGTATGTCTACAGCAAAAAATATTCCGGTGATCATGGTCACAGCAAAGGAAGCAGAATTTGATAAAGTAAAAGGTCTGGAGAGCGGAGCGGATGATTATATCACCAAACCCTTTGGGATGATGGAATTCATTGCCAGAGTAAAGGCGGTTCTCAGACGAAGTGCACGTCAGAACGAAGACAAGGAACTGCATTATGAGGAACTTTATCTGAATGTGGGCCGTCATGAAGTACGTTATCGGGAAGAAAAAATCGAACTTACCAGAAAAGAGTTTGAACTTCTGCAATATCTGATGGAAAATAAAGGTCTGGTTATGACAAGAAATCAGATTCTCTGTCACGTATGGGGATATGATTTTGACGGAGAGACCAGAACCGTAGATGTACATGTAAGAACTCTGCGCCAGAAGCTTGGTGAGGCAGGAAGCCTGATTGAAACTGTACGTGGAGTTGGTTATAGAATCGGAGCATAAGAATGAAACAGAGAATATTCAGTCATACCAGTTTACTCATTATTTTATCTGTTATACTCACATTTCTGGCAGCAGGAACGGTTATGTATAACAGATATGATATTTATATGAAACAGGGAGTAAGAGACGAAGCAGCATATATCAAAACAGGACTGGAAGAGGATGGGGAAGAATTCCTTACAACGAGAATCGGAAATGCGACAAGCAGCCGTATTACTCTTCTGGGAGAAGATGGAAAAGTGCTGTTTGACAGTATTGAGAATCCTGCAGAGATGGAAAATCACAGCAACAGACCGGAATTTATTGAAGCGCAGAAAAAAGGATATAGCGAGATGGTCCGGTATTCAGATACCTTATCGAAGCAGACATTTTATTATGCGCTCAGTCTGAAAAATGGACAGGTGCTTCGTGTAGCGAAGACTACAGACAGTCTTCTTATGACAGTGGCCTCCAGTTTCCTGCTGTTGGGACTGTTAGTCTGCATCATTCTGGTAATTGAGATATTTCTGGTGCAGAAGCAGACACAGAAACTGATCGAGCCTATTAACCAGATTAATCTGGAGCAGCCGCTGGATTATGTATGCTATGAAGAATTGCGGCCGCTGCTTTTCAGATTGGATCAACAGAACCGTCAGATTAAGAAACAGCTTGAGGATCTGAAAAATGCGGAGAGCGTGCGGAAAGAATTTACCGCAAATGTATCTCATGAATTGAAAACACCGCTTATGTCAATTTCCGGTTATGCGGAACTTATGATGAATGGAATGGTTCCTTCTGACAAAGTACAGGATTTTTCCGGCAGAATCTATCATGAATCTGTAAGGCTTTCTAATCTGGTGGCAGATATTATTCAGCTTTCCAGGCTGGATGAAAAGAACGGAGAATCCATGTTTGAAACTGTTGATATCGAAGAACTTGGTCAGGATGTAATCAACAATCTGCAGGAGCGTGCTGCAAAGAAAAAGATCGAACTGGAATATAAAGGAAGTGATGCGCAGGTTCAGGGCGTACGCCATGTACTGTATGAAATGCTTTACAATATTACAGACAATGCGATCCGTTATACACCAGAGGGCGGAGAAGTCAGAGTCTTTGTGGGAAAATTTAACGGAAAACCATTTTTCCGTGTGGAAGATAACGGAATTGGCATCCCGGAGAACGAACAGCAGAGAATTTTTGAACGTTTTTACAGAGTGGATAAAAGTCACTCACGGGAAACCGGCGGTACAGGTCTGGGACTTTCTATTGTGAAGCACGGAGCAGTCTTACACCATGCAAAAATCCTGCTGGACAGTGAACCTGGAAAAGGAACAAAAATGGAAATACTGTTTAAAAACTAAAAGAAAAAAACCATAATTTTAGGGATTGACAGACAAGTGATTATTAGAGAAAATAAAGTCAGAAAGTTATCCTGTAAAAGCAGATATGCAGAGGCGTATCTGGAATTTTGAGACAAATATAGAAGCATCTGAATGAAGTATATGTGAACAGGTTGGACAGACAATGGAGGAAGAAGTTCAGTATGAAAAATTGGAAAAGTATTACGGCCGGCGTAAGCTGTTTATCAATGCTGCTCACAGCAGGGATGTCTACAACATCTGCAGCAGAGATTACAGAGATTCCGGAACAGAGCATTGTATACTGGTCCATGTGGGAGGAAAATGAACCACAGGCAGATGTGATCAAGGAAGCAGCTGAGGACTATGAAGCAGCAACTGGTATTTCTGTAGAGATTGAGTGGAAAGGCAGAGAAATTCAGTCTCTGATCGAACCCGCACTGGATGCAGGTGAACAGATTGACCTTTTTGATGATGACTATCAGAGGATGGTGCAGGAACATAAGGAATATCTGGCAGAACTGAAGAAGATGGCAGATACTGTAGATTACGAGAATCATATTATGCCGGTACTGTTGGAACAGGTAAAGAACTGGGGAAACGGAGAACTGCTTGCAATGCCTTACCAGCCTTATATCACAGGAGTCTGGTATAACAAAGATTTGTGGGAGGAAGCAGGTCTTGGTGAACAGGATATACCAGATACCTGGGAGAAATTACTCAGGGTGTGCCGCAAGATCAAGAACAGTGACAGTGGTTTAAGTGCTATGACCTGCGACGAACAGTATGTAAATCTGCTGTATGGCTACCAGCTTGCAAGATACCTGGGACAGGAAAAAGTTCAGCAACTGATCCATAACTGCAGCTGGTCTCAGATTTCAGAGGCGAAACAGGCAGCAGAAGATATCAGAACGTTGTTTTTTGCCGGCTACATGAGTAAAAGTGCACCGGCAGAGCATCCGGAAGGGCAGGATGAAGTCGGAGATGGAGAAGCAGTCATGGTTCTGCAGGGATCCTGGACTCCGAATGAAGTGACAGAAGATACAGGTTCTGATGATACCTGGGGATTCTTTCCGTGGCCTGCGGTCAAAGACGGAACAGATGGCACAGAAGGGATTATGGTAGGTGCGCAGGGATTTGGCATAACAAAAGATTCTCAGATGAAGCAGGAAGCCTTTGATTTTGCCTATTCAGTGTGTACCGGTGAAACAGATATGAAAATGATGGATGCAGTAAATTCTATCCCTGCAGATGCAGATAATACTCAGTGGCCGGAAATGCTGTCTGATGCGGCTTCTTACATGGAGAATATGTCGAAACCTTATATGTGGGCCGCAGGACTGGAAGCAGACCCGGATTACAAAGATCAGATACAGACAGAACTTTTAAAGCTTACAAAATTAGAAGAAACACCGGATGAATTTATAGAAAATCTCAGTAATATGGATTAGAAAGTCTGCTCAGACAAGTTATAAGATGTTTTTAAGTATCAGCGCTCTCGTTCAGAGAGCGCTTTTATTGATGTAATATATTCTGTAGGAGTCATCCCCGAAATTTTCTTAAATTGTCTGGAGAAGTAATGAATGGAAGAATACCCCAGAAATTCTGAGATCTGAGTGAAATTCATCTGGTTTTCACGGATCAGTTGTCTGGCATATGCGATCTTTAAACGGGAAAAGAATTCCATAGTTCCGCATTGATGCTGTTCCTGAAACATTTTCTGCAGCTGGGACCGGCCGATCATATTGTCATGGCACAGATCATAAAGAGTGATATTTTCCCGGATATGATCTTCCATGTACGCGATGACCCTTTTATATACAGCGGAATTATTTTTAAGATTAACAAATTTACTGATAGGTACAGTCATCGGGGGTGAAGAGTTTCTACGGATCATGTAGATCAGCATTTGCTGAAGATAAAGACGGATCAGCTGCTGTGAGCCAAACATGAAATCTTCTTTCTTTTCCATTTTTTCTGTGTAAGGATTGTCCAGCGGAGTTGCAATACAGCGCCGTGCCTCGGCAACTAGCATTCCCATAAGATTTCTTTCGGAATCAGAAAGTTTCAGCAGCTTCTTTTCAAAAAATTTCATACATGGAGAATCACATTCAAAAGAAACCACCACAATGTTCGGAGCAGTATTTCCGATAGCAGTCAGGTTGTGAAATTCATTTGGTTTATGAAAGATAATCTGCCCGCTGGTCAGATGGTAAGTTCCATTATCTGTCTGTATTTCTGCCTTTCCTTTATCTACACATTGAAATTCCCAGAAATCATGACGCTCTCCTGCGAAATGAAAATCACTTCTGTATTCAAAATAATGGATTGTATAAATTCGTTCAATATGAATATCTTCATCCAGATACATACTTTCAAACGCCATGAATGTATCGCTTCCCTTCTGTCATGATTTTTAACCAAATACCCTTTAATTTTACTATCTTAATGTTTATGCAATATAAGAAATGATTGCTTTGTACAAGTATACAACAAAAAAGAATGAAAAACCAGTTGAAAATGAATTTTTGTACAAAAGAAATGGACGTTTGTGCAA
>ERZ1106969.244-NODE-244-length-62697-cov-55.777067_pt1 | contig 62697 bp, 48 predicted proteins | sample MGYA00403685_ERZ1106969 | MGnify/ENA primary metagenome ERZ1106969 (study PRJEB35170, sample SAMEA104062416) | human gut metagenome | biome: human gut; feature: human-associated habitat; material: faeces | place: Denmark | collected 2012-05-18 ... | reverse complement strand
TAGGCGACAGTTTATAGCACAGCTTCATTGATAATGTAAGCCAAATATGATAAAATAAACCAAATATGTAAAAATATATACTGTTCATAGAACGGTTGAAACATTAAAACAAATACACGGTTTTATAAAGTCAGGTATTATATGAAAAATACAATAAATAAAAATATTTTATCTGTAACAAGAAGGATTGCCTCGGTTCTGCTTATATTGTGCATGGTGTTGTCACAGACGGCATGCAGCGGAAAGTCCAAGAAAAGTGGCTCGGAAAAAGTGCCGGGAAGTTCAATAACTCCGGCAATGAAGGCGAAGGATGTTACAGAATTAAGTGATAATAAATCTTCAGATATTAATTTAAAGGGAATATTTACAAAGTTAGATAAGAATAACTACAAAATGTATTTTGTGGATATTAACACAGGTACGGAATATGAAGTACCGTATTCGGGTGGTACAGATATTCAGAGCTCATACGATAAGGTTATTCCTGCATCTTTAATGAGTGTAGGCGAGATTTATGAAGTTACCTGTGCCAAAAACGGAAAAGCAACAAAGATACATGGTTCTAAAGAGGCGTGGTCAAGAACCGGAGTATCGGATATTGTGATTGACGAGAATTCACGAAAGATTTCAATTGGTTCAAGCAATTTAATTTATGAATCATTTACAGTGGTTACATCGGCAGATGAGCGTATCAATATAGCGCAGATTGTATCACAGGATGAACTTACGATAAGAGGAATAGGAGAAAAGGTTTATTCAATAAGTGTAGATAAAGGTCATGGCTATATCAAGTTTACAGGTATAGATTCATTTATAGGCGGATATGCGAGTGTGGGAAGTAACCAGTTATATGGCATAACAAAGGATATGCTTATTACAGCCAAGGAAGGAACCTATTCGGTATCCGTAAGAAACGGTAGCCTTGAGGGAACCAAGACGGTAACAGTTACTAAGGATGCAGAAACTACAGTTGATTTTGAGGAATATACAACAGCACCTACCAAGATGGGAGCGGTTAAGTTCTCTGTAACGCCGGAAAATGCTGTTATGACAATAGATGGAACAGAGGTTGATTATTCAAAGCCTGTTTCACTTTCATACGGTACACACAGGCTGACACTTAATGCTAATTATTATTCAACATATACAGAAACCTTTGTTGTTAATTCATCATATCAGACTAAGTTTATTGACATGACTTCATCGTCTGCTACGTCAAGCAAGACAACAGCCACGACAGCAGCGGATTTGACGAAGGGCTATAGTGTCAAGATAACTGCACCTGAAGGCGCATCGTTATATGTTGACAGTGTTTACATTGGAACAATTCCTTGTTCATTTGATAAATCTTCGGGAAAGAAGACAATAACAGTTGCAAAAAGCGGTTATACGACAACAAGCTATACTATTTTAATTAATAATGTGGCAGGGGATCTTACATATGCATTCCCATCACTTGTGGAGGATAAATCTTCACCGACACAGAGTGCGACAAGTACGACCGCTGCCTCGCAGTAAATTTGTAATAAAGTAACAGGACAGTTTAAAAATATACTAAAATGGCTATAATTAAGACAGAGAAACACTGCCTGAATAGGAAAGAGAGGAAAATATGAAAATACCATTTTCACCACCGGATATAACAGAAAAAGAGATTGAGTCAGTAGCAGAGGCTATGCGTTCAGGCTGGATAACAACAGGGCCAAGAACCAAGCAGCTTGAAAAGGAAGTTACGGAATTTTGTGATGCAGATAAGGGAGCCTGCCTTAATTCGGCAACTGCCTGTATGGAAACTGCATTAAGGATATTCGGAATAGGTGAGGGAGATGAGGTTATTGTTCCGGCATATACATATACAGCTTCTGCAAGTGTTGTATGTCATGTTGGAGCAACATTAAAGCTTATTGATGTTGCACCGGGAAGTTTTCATCTTGATTATGATGAACTTGAGGCAGCAATTACAGATAAGACCAAAGCGGTTATTCCGGTAGATATAGCCGGAGTTATGGTTGATTATGACAGAATAATTGAAATTCTTGAAAGAAAGAAGAATCTTTTTACCCCTAAGAATAAATATGGTGAAGCCTTGGGAAGAGTGCTTATCTTAGCAGATGCCGCACATGCATTTGGCGCATCATATAAAGGCTGCATGTCAGGAAGCAAGGCGGATTTTACAAGCTTTTCATTCCATGCGGTTAAGAATTTTACAACTGCTGAGGGTGGAGCACTTGTATGGAAGACAATTCCGGGAATTGATAATGAAGAAATTTATAAGGGAATAATGCTTTTATCACTTCACGGACAGTCTAAGGATGCTTTGGCTAAAACACAGCTTGGAGCATGGGAATATGACATTGTTGATACAGCTTATAAGTGCAATATGACCGATATAACAGCGGCTATAGGTCTGGCTCAGATGAAGAGATATCCTGAACTTTTAATGAGAAGACATGAGCTTATTGATATGTATACAAAAGGAATTGCATCAGAGGATGTCAGTTATCTTGAACATTATACAGACATTTATTCATCAAGCGGACACCTTATGCTGGTTAAGGTTATGCCATTTGATGAGGCACAAAGAAATGAGCTTATTATAAAGCTTGCTGAGGCAGGAATTGCAACAAATGTGCATTATAAGCCACTGCCAATGCATACTGCATATAAGAAACTCGGATTTGATATTAAAGATTTCCCTAATTCATTTGATATGTATAAGAATGAAATAACACTTCCGCTTCATACGCTTCTTACAGATGAGCAGGTGGATTATGTTATAGATAATTTCAATAAATTTCGCAAGAAAATAAGTGTACATTAATTGAAGTCAGATATTTCAATTAGGAATAACATTGAAAGGTTTAATGGTTTGAAATAATTATGGAACTTAGAAAATGGAATGATATACCTGATAAAATGAGAAATAAAGAAGTAAGGAAATATTACAATATAATTCTCAAACACAGAAGATGGTTTGCGATGAAAAGAGTGCTTGATATAGTTATAGCTTCGATTATGTTAATTGTACTTGCAATCCCAATGCTGGTTATTGCGGTTCTTGTAAAGCTGGATTCAAAAGGCCCTGTATTTTTCAGGCAGGAACGTGTTACGCAGTACGGAAGAATATTTAAGATTTATAAGTTCAGAACAATGGTTAATAATGCGGGCAGATTAGGCTCTGCGGTTACTGTTGATAATGATTCGAGAATAACAAGGGTTGGAGCATTTCTTCGTAAATATAGAATGGACGAGTTCCCTCAGGTGTTTAATATCCTTGCGGGAGATATGACACTGGTTGGTACAAGACCTGAAGTTATAAAATATGTAAACTGCTATACACCTCAGATGTATGCAACCTTGCTGCTTCCGGCAGGGCTGACATCAAGGACAAGCATAGCATATAAGGATGAGGACAAGCTTCTTAAGGATGCAGATAATGCAGATGAGACATACATTAAAGAAGTATTGCCTGCAAAAATGAAATACAATCTTGACAGTCTGAAAAAATTTGGCTTCAAATCTGATATGAGCGTACTCTGGGATACATTTGCTTCAGTTGTGGGAAGCGAAAAAATGACTATTCATGAGTAAATAACACCTGATTTAGCGGATTGCTAAGAAATGAGGATTGATATGTTTATTACATTATGCGTTATAGCATATAATGAAGAAAATACGATAAATTCAATATTGGAAGACATAAATGCACAGACCTATCCACACGATAAGATGGAGGTGGTTCTTGTTGACGGAAACTCAACAGACAGAACCAAAGCCATTATGCAGGAATTTGCCGATAAATGCATTGAAAATGGTTTTGTGAGGGTAAAGGTCCTTGATAATAATAAAAGGACACTCCCATGTGGCTGGAATGTAGCACTTTCGGAATATAAGGGTGATGCGATAATAAAAGTTGATGCGCATGCGCATATTCCACAGGATTTTGTGGAAAAGAATGTGGCAGTTCTTAATGAAGGTGAGTATATATGCGGAGGTCAGAGACCTAATATAATAGATGAACCAACACAATGGAAAAATACACTTCTTATGGCGGAAAGTTCAATGTTTGGCTCAAGCATTGCACCTTATAGGAATAATCCGGGAAAAACATATGTCAAATCATTATTCCATGCCGCATACAGGCGTGAGGTTTTTGATAAAATCGGAGGCTTTAATGAGGATCTTGCAAGAACGGAAGATAATGAAATCCATTACAGAATGAGGAAAGCAGGATTTAAGTTAAGATTTGAGCCTGATATAATTTCTTACCAGCACACAAGAAGCAGTCTTCCCAAAATGCTTAAGCAGAAATATGCCAATGGTTACTGGATAGGACTTACAAGCGGAGTATGTAAGGAATGTCTGTCAGCTTATCATTTTGTTCCGTTTTTATTTGTGCTCGCAATTATATTGTCAACCGTGTTAAGCACAGTGTTTGGCGTGCTTTCCAAAACAGGAGTGTTAGGAAATGCTTTGGTTTTAAGTGTGCCTTTGGTACTTGCAAGGATTGTGTGGTTCTGTACAGGATTAATGTGGGGAGTTTACTGGCTTGTTGCGGCTTTGATGGCCGTGCTGTCAGTAATCAGTGAGAAAGAAAAGAGAAATATTACCTGCATTGCATTGCCAATTTTATTTTTCTTGTTGCATATTTCTTATGGAATTGGTACATTAGTAGGAATGATAAAATTACCATCATTTAAAGCGAAGCTGAAAGAAAAAGCTTCTGCAAAGAAAGGAGAATATCCGGCAGATTAAGTTTGACAGCCGGTTATGCTAAAATTATGGAACTTACAAAAAAAGACAGGATGCAGCTTCTTGTCAGAAGATTTTTTCTTATAATAATGGATATTATACTTACAAACGGCTGTGTATTTCTGTCTCTTGTAATGCGTTTTGATGTAGATATTTCTTCTATTCCTGAAGGATATTTTCAGATGTACGTGGATGCAATAATACCATATACATTAATAACGCTGCTTATATTCTGGGCGTTCAGGCTTTATCACAGCTTATGGCAGTATGCAAGTATAGCTGAGGTTTATAAGATAGTTGAGGCCTGCGTTGTAACTGAAGTTGTTCATCTTGCACTTACTACTTTCATGGACTGGCAGCTTCCAAGAAGCTGTTACTTTAACTCAGCAGTTTTCCTGATTGTAGCTATATGCGGAACAAGATTTATGTACAGAATGATAAGAACTGTGCTTAATCATTACAGACATATTTCGGATGAAATAAATATAATGATTATCGGAGCCGGTGATGCCAGCAATGTTCTTATGCGTGAAATACAGAATTCAAGATACCTTGAGAATTCTAAAATCTGCTGCATTATAGATGACGATGTCAAAAAAGTCGGAAAATATATAAGAGGCGTAAAGGTTGTAGGAACCAGGGATAAAATTAAAGAATGTGCCAAATTATATGACATAGATGAGATTATATTTGCGATTCCTTCTGCAAGTAATGAAACTAAGAGAGATATTCTTAACATTTGTAAAGAAACATCATGCGATTTGAAAATCCTTCCGGGAGTTTATCAGATGGTTGACGGCGAGATAAATGTTAATTCAATCCGTAATGTTGATGTTCTGGATTTACTTGGAAGAGATCCTATAGATGTAGATATTGAGTCTATTATGGGCTATGTAAAAGGCAAGACTGTAATGGTAACAGGCGGCGGTGGTTCCATCGGTTCGGAACTTTGCAGACAGCTTGTAAGCCATCAGCCTAAAAGACTTATCATATTTGATATATATGAAAATAATGCTTACGATATACAGCAGGAGTTAAAGATTAATTATCCTGATGCAGACGTTGTGACATTGATAGGTTCGGTAAGAAATACAACAAGACTTGAAGCTGTATTTTCAGAGTACAAGCCTGATATTGTATATCATGCGGCAGCTCATAAGCATGTTCCTCTTATGGAAGTAAGTCCTAATGAGGCTGTTAAGAATAATGTTGTCGGTACATGGAATGTAGCAAAGATGGCAGATAAATACGGTGTCAAGAAATTTGTTATGATAAGTACTGACAAGGCAGTAAATCCAACTAATGTAATGGGAGCTACAAAACGTGTATGTGAAATGATAATCCAGGCATATAACGAACGTTCTGAAACAGATTTTGTGGCAGTAAGATTTGGTAATGTATTAGGAAGCAACGGTTCGGTTATTCCACTTTTTAAGAGACAGATTGAAGCAGGAGGACCAGTTACTGTTACACATCCTGATATTATAAGATATTTCATGACCATACCTGAGGCGGTGTCACTTGTGTTACAGGCAGGTGCTTATGCCAAGGGCGGAGAAATATTTATACTTGATATGGGCGAACCGGTTAAGATTGACGATCTTGCAAAGAACCTTATAAGACTTTCCGGTTATACATTAGGTGTAAATATGGAAATAAAATATACAGGTTTAAGACCGGGTGAAAAGCTTTACGAAGAGCTTCTTATGAAAGAAGAAGGGCTTCAGGATACTAAAAATAAGCTTATTCATATAGGAAAACCGATTGTATTTGATAAAGAGCATTTCTTTGATAAGCTCGACAGATTATCTACAGCGGCATATGATGAAGACCCTGAAGAGATAAGAAGACTGCTTAAGGATATTGCACCAACATATCATCCACAGGAAAACTAATAAAGAATAATAAAATAATACGGTAGAATAATAATACGGTACATTCGCGTTTGTGAGAACTTGCTATAAGTCCTTAAGAAACGGAATGTACCGTATTTGTTTTAAAATTTGAAAGTATTTTCAAGAGTATCCCATTTTTTATCTTTTTCGCTGAAATTAAGCGGTGTTCCATCAATAAGGCAGTATCCGCTAGGGTCTGCACTTCCCGGATATTCGCCGGTAAGCTCAGGCCATTTAATACCTATTGCAGGGTCGTTCCATGCAAGACCACCTTCGTCTCCCGGATGATAGAAATCAGTAACCTTGTAGCAGAACTCTGCCTCGTCGCTTAATACAAGAAAACCGTGTGCAAAGCCTTCACTTATATAAAACTGCTTTTTATTTTCCTCAGTTAATTCAACACCGAACCATTTTCCGTATGTTTTTGAGTCAGCTCTTAAATCGACAGCAACGTCAAATACGCGGCCTTTAATTACTCGTACTAATTTGCCCTGTGGGTATTCTTTCTGAAAATGCAATCCTCTGAGAACGCCTTTTGATGAGCTTGACTGGTTATCCTGCACAAATACCATATCAAGTCCGGCTTCATGCATATCCTGCTGATTATAGGTCTCCATAAAATAACCACGGTTATCACCATGTACAGTTGGTTCAATTATGTAAAGTCCTTCAATTTCGCAAGGTGTAACTTTAATTTGTCCCATATTATTCCTTCTTTCTGCGCATACCGGGTTTGTGTAAGCGCACATAACATTTTGATATTTGTTATGTTCTTTATATTGTTTATGTTATTTAATTTCCTGCAAATATCGTTTTACGGCATCCTGCCATACAGGAAGGGGCGTAAAACCATTTTCTGTAAGCTTCTTTTTATCAAGCCTTGAGTTAAAAGGTCTGGCAGCCTTGGATAATCCGTATTCGGCAGTGCTTACAGGAGTAACCTTTGTTGATAAGCCTGCCTGCTTATAGATTTCACAAGTAAAATCGTACCATGAAATATAACCGCCTTCGTTGGTTGCATGATAGTAACCGTATTTATCGGATTCAATCATATCTATTAGGAGTCTTGATAAATCTAATGTATAAGTAGGAGTTCCAATCTGGTCATTTACAACGCGTACCTCTGGATGTGTTTTTCCTACATTAAGCATTGTCTTTATAAAATTCTTTCCGTTAAGTCCGAATACCCATGCGATTCGCACGATAAAGTATTTTTCAAGAATTTCTGAAACTGCAAGTTCTCCGTCAAGCTTGGTCTTTCCGTAAACATTTAACGGCGCATAGTCTTTGCAGTCAGGCTCCCATGGAGTTGTTCCCTGTCCGTCAAATACATAGTCGGTGCTTATATAAATCATTTTGGCATCAATGTCTTTGCAGGCATTAGCAATATTTCTTGTGCCCTCTGAATTAATAAGTGCTACTTTTGCTTTGTTATCTTCATCCTCTGCGGCATCAACGGCTGTCCATGCGGCACAGTGGATAACTGCATCCGGTTTAATGTCTGTAATAATTTGTGTTACAGACTGCTTATCTGTTATATCCATTGGAACATAATCTGCTGTTGTTACCAAAGAGTTGTCAGCAATTCCTGAATATACCGGGGCAATATCACTTCCGATTCCTGTATGCCCACGTTTTATAAGCTCATTCATTACATCGTGTCCTAATTGTCCTCCGACACCTGTAACTAATATTTTCATATATAAATCCTCGTTTCTGAAAAATATTTATACCCTTGAAACATGCATTATATTATCTGTTAGAATACATTTTCTCATAATAATTCTGGTATTCGCCGGAGATAATTGTCTCCCACCATTCTCTGTTATCAAGATACCATTTGATTGTTTTCTTTATTCCGTCTTCAAATTTAGTCTCAGGAAGCCAGCCTAATTCATTGTGTATCTTGGTTGGGTCGATGGCGTAACGCATATCATGACCTTTTCTGTCTCCTACATGTGTTATAAGGGACTCAGGCTTTCCTAATTCCTTGCAGATAAGCTTTACTATGTCGATATTTCTCTTTTCGTTGTGACCTCCGACGTTATATACTTCACCAACTCTGCCCTTGTGGATTATCAGGTCTATAGCTTTGCAGTGGTCTTCTACATAGAGCCAGTCGCGGACATTTAAGCCTTCGCCGTAAACAGGAAGAGGCTTATCATTCAAAGCATTTGCAATCATAAGAGGAATAAGCTTTTCAGGAAAATGATAAGGCCCGTAATTGTTAGAGCATCTGCTGATTGTAACAGGAAGTCCGTATGTTCTGTGATAAGCTAATACAAGCAAATCGGCGCCGGCTTTAGATGAGCTGTATGGACTTGATGTGTGTATTGGAGTCTCCTCGGTAAAGAAAAGGTCAGGTCTGTCAAGAGGTAAGTCTCCGTAAACTTCATCTGTCGATACCTGATGATAACGTGTGATACCGTATTTTCTGCATGCATCCATAAGTACAGCAGTACCTTTTATGTTAGTATCAAGGAATACTTCAGGATTCTCTATAGAACGGTCAACATGCGATTCGGCAGCAAAATTTACCACCATATCAGGATGCTCCTCCTCAAAGAGCTTATATACGGCTTCCCTGTCGGTAATGCTTTCTTTGACAAATCTGAAATTATGGTTGTCCATAACAGGCGCAAGAGTAGAGAGATTACCTGCGTATGTAAGACTGTCTAAACATATAATTCTATAATCAGGGTATTTGTTAAGCATATGGAAAATAAAGTTGCTTCCTATAAATCCGGCTCCTCCGGTAACTATAATAGTCATATTAAACCTCTTTTCTGTGTGGTGTAGTGGTTGTGTGAATTCAATTAACTTATGAAGTTAATTAACTTATATAATTCACATAAATTATTCATGTAAGTTATCGACATATTTTCCGTCGAGAACATCTTTTAAGTATTGTCCGTACTGGTTTTTCTTAAGAACCTCATAAACCTTAAGGACATCTTCTTTAGATATCCAGCCGTTAAGGTATGCAATTTCTTCAAGACAAGCAATCTTTCTGTGCTGGTGTGTCTCTACGGTCTTTACAAAGTTAGTGGCTTCAACAAGACTTTCGTGTGTTCCGGTATCCAGCCATGTAAAGCCCTGTCCTAAAAGCTCTACGTTAAGGTTGTTATTCTCAAGATAAATGCGGTTTAAATCTGTTATTTCGAGTTCGCCTCTGGCAGAAGGCTTTAAGCTCTTTGCATATTCAACAACTTTGTTATCATAGAAATAAAGTCCTGTAACACAGTAGTTACTCTTAGGCTTTGCAGGCTTCTCTTCAATAGAAACAGCCTTTCCGTTCTTATCAAATTCAACGATACCAAACCTTTCAGGGTCATCAACATAATAACCAAAGATAGTTGCACCATTTCCTGAGTTGGCATTGTCCACAGCCTCTTTAAGACGCTTCTTAAGTCCATGACCGGAGAAAATGTTGTCGCCTAATACCATTGCAACAGTATCATCACCGATAAATTCTTCTCCTATAATAAAGGCCTGTGCAAGTCCGTCAGGTGATGGCTGTACTGCGTAAGTAAGATTGACACCAAACTGGCTTCCGTCTCCTAACAGTGCCTTAAAACGTGGAGTGTCCTGCTCGGTAGATATAATAAGAATATCTCTTATTCCGGCACTCATTAAAACTGACATAGGATAATAAATCATAGGCTTATCGTATATAGGAAGAAGCTGTTTACTTGTTACCATTGTAAGCGGATACAGACGTGTGCCTGAACCACCGGCTAAAATAATACCTTTCATAATATTCCTCGTTTCTATAGACATTTTTTTCTTTATATATATAATAAATGGTGACGTAACGTCATGTTCAAGCAAAATTAATTAAGGAAATTAAAATTATGCATAAAGAGGGATTTTATTCATCAGGAGAGTTTGCAAAAAAAGCAAATGTAACAGTAAGAACCATAAGATATTACGATAAACAGGACATTTTAAAGCCGTCATATTTAACGGAAAGCGGAGCACGATTTTACACAGATTCAGATTTTACAAGGCTTCAGCAGATATTACTCCTTAAGTATCTGGGATTTTCGCTTGAAGAGATTAAGAATATGACAATAGGTGCATCGGATTACAACATTTTAATAAATTCACTGCATTTGCAGCTTAAGCTTATACAGGATAAGATAGCCCAGATGCAGCTTGTAAAAAATGCGATAGAGGAAACCACATATGAAATAGAAAAGAATAAATCGGTAGACTGGAGTAATATGCTTTCCTTAATTCACCTTACAAATATGGAGAACAGCCTTAATATGCAATACCAGAATGCGGGGAATATTTCCGCCAGAATTAAGCTTCATTCAATGTTTTCGGTAAACAGACAGGGCTGGTTTAACTGGATATACGATATATGCAATGTTCATGCCAAAATGAAAATATTAGAGCTTGGCTGCGGTGGCGGACAGTTATGGTCGGACAATAAGGAAAGCTTACAAAGAGCAGCAGAAGGTGGAAATATTAATATTACCGTGACAGATATTTCAGAGGGAATGGTAAATGATGCGAAAAGAAATATCGGAAATATAGAAGGTGTAAGGTTTAATTATGATGTGGTTGACTGCGAAGACATTCCATACAACGATAATGAATTTGACCTTGTAATAGCCAATCATGTGTTATTTTACTGCGAGGACATTAATAAATCACTCGGAGAGATTAACAGGGTATTAAAACCGAAGGGCAGGCTTGTATGCGCAACATATGGGGCAGAACATATGCAGGAAATAAACTGGCTTGTTCAGGACTTTGATAAAAGAATAGTTCTGGCAGCAGACAGATTATATGATAAATTCGGACTTGAAAATGGCAGGGATATTTTGTCATCTTATTTTACAAATGTTGAAAAAAAATTATATGATGACTATCTTATGGTTGACAAATCCGAGCCTTTGATAGAATATATACTTTCGTGCCACGGCAATCAGAACCAGTATCTTCTTAACAGATATTCGGATTTTAAGGCATTTATAAATAAAAAACTTTCAAAACCGATGAGGATAACTAAAGAAGCCGGAGTATTTAATTGTGAAAAATAGAGAAAATGTGGCAATTATATTTATAATATGATAAAATTGCTATAACATGGCTTTTAATACTCTGAGATTAAAGCTTAATTATGTGGCAATACTTTTATTATGAAGAAGACCATTTAAAGGGTGGTAAGAAAGGCAGATAATGAGAAGGTTAAAGATAGCAGTTGATGCCAGAACACTTGGTTCACGACCAAGCGGTGTGGGGATGTATCTTAATGATTTTTTGGAAGAATTGATTAAGTATGAAGAATTCGAGTGGGTGTTGTTTACTGATGTTGCTAAGAGTGAATATATAAAGAGATTTGAAGCAAGGGGAATTAAGGTTGTTTCAATGGGAAAGCCGGTGTATAAAAGTGCCGGTGTTTATCCATATTTTTCATTTATGAAGAAGGAATTAAAGACAATTAAACCGGATATTTTCTGGGAGGTTAATACAATTATTCCTATTAATATGGGGAAAGATTTCAAGACACTTATAACCATACATGATATGTTTCCTTTGCAGTATGTTAAATATTTCGGAAAAGTTTACAGTATCTATTTCGGGGTTAATTTAAGAAGAACACTTAAAAGAACCGATATGATTTTGTATAATTCCGAGCAGACCAAGGAGGATACTTTGCAGTATTTTCCTGAAGCTAAAGATATTGCAAGCTGTAATGCTTACATTATATCTAATCCGCTTACAAGATATGTGCCTCCTAAGGATGAGAATTATTTTCTCTATGTAGGTAATATGGAGAAGAGAAAAGGCGTTGATATTCTTATCAAGGCATACAGACAGTATAGGAATGAGGGTGGAACAAGACCGTTAATCCTTGCCGGAAAGATGCAGGAGGAAGATATAAGAAAGCTTGTTGAGGATGCTCTGACAGAGGTGGAAGGCATAACTTATCTTGGTTATGTATCACATACTACAAGGTATGACCTTTATAATAACTGTTCATGCTTTGTATTCCCTTCAATGGCAGAGGGCTTTGGAATGCCTATACTTGAGGTTATGAAGCATAATAAGCCGATACTTGCAAGTAATTTAAAGATTTTTGATGAGGTTGTAGGAAACTGCGTTGAAAAGTTCAGCCTTGAAGGAGACGATAATGCTCAGATTATGAATCTTTCAAAGGCAATGCATAATATAGATGATAAGATAAATTCCGGAATTGTTAATGAGCAGGCTTATAAGGATGCTCTTAACAGATATACACCACAAAGACTTGGTGGTATGGTAAGAGAATTTATTAATGGCCAGATGAATAACCAATAATTTATTATACAAGTGCTAAGGCACTGGAATGGATGTTTGATATGGGACTATCTAAGTTTTTTTTGAATACAGGTGAAGCATTAAGACCGGTACTTACAAAGGTTATTCCTATGAAGCTTTTAAGTAAGATGAAAGCGGGAATTATCAATAATGCTACAGACAAGCTTGATGAAGATACAATAATAAGATACGAGGCAGGTCATTATAAGCCGGGTGTGAATGTTATAGGTAATATCAAGGGAGATAACGGACTTGGACAGAGTGCTAGAATTATGTGCAGACTGTTAGATGAGAATGAAGAAGAACATGTAATTAAGGACTTTTTTGTTCCACCGGGAGGTTCCCGCACCAATGATACTTATGATGACAGATTTAGTGATGAGCTTCCATATGATATTAATATAATTCATGTTAATGCCAGTGAATTTATGGTTGCATATTTAAGTCTTGGAAGGGATGTATGGGATTACAGATACAATATAGGCTACTGGGCATGGGAGCTTGAGACATTTCCTGAGGAATGGCTTTCGGCATTTAAGCTTGTTGACGAGGTGTGGACACCATCAGATTTTGTTACCAATACATTAAGAAAATATACAGACAAGCCTGTTGTCACTGTACCACATTGTGTTGCACCACAGACAGATTCTGCATATGACAGAAAGCATTTCAACCTTCCGGAGGATAAATTCCTGTTCCTTGTTATGTATAACAGCGGAAGCGTAATGGAAAGAAAGAATCCACTTGCAGCAATCAAGGCTTTCAAAGAAGCATTTTGCAAGGATGAGGAGACAAAAGAAAAATATAAAGATGTCGGACTGGTAATCAAGATTAGTGAAGCTGAGTTATCAGAAGATGATGAAAAGATAATAAATTCTGTCATAAGTGATTCTGATAATATTTATTATATGTGCGGACAGCTTAATAAGAAAGAAGTCAATTCTCTTCTTGCTGATGTTGATGTATATGTATCGCTTCACCGTTCAGAAGGCTTCGGTCTTGTTATGGCAGAAGCTATGTATGTAGGCACACCTGTTATAGCTACTAACTGGTCAGGAAATACAGAATTCATGAACAGTGAGACAGCATGTATGGTAGGCTATGACATGATTGAGCTTGATAAGGATTATGAACCTTTTAAAAAGGGAAATGTCTGGGCAGATGCGCATGTTGATGAGGCAGCTGATTATATGAGAAGACTTTATGAAGATAAAGCATTTTATAAGAAGATTGCAGACAATGGACAGCAGTTTGCAAAGGAGCATCTGGCATATAAACGCTCTGCTGATATAGTAAGTGACAGAATAAGAAAAATACATGAATCAAAGAAAAGTTGATGATAAATTTTTTTATGATATAATAATGTGTTGTGCTTGCATTATATGATGGTTAAAATATTAACCGGATTATAATAAGGCTGCGATAAAATCAGAAATAAAAGGTGAAACTGGAGGTAAACAGTGAAACATTTAAAGGAATTATATGATTACAGGGAAATGATATTCAGCCTTGTAAGAAAAGATTTAAGAGGAAGATATAAAGGCTCTGTCCTTGGATTTTTATGGACATTCATTAATCCGCTGCTTCAGCTTATGGTATTTACATTAGTTTTCTCGGTTATTATGAGAGCGGGATATGACCAGTATTATCTTTTCCTGTTTGTTGCACTTGTACCATGGATGTTTTTTGCATCAAGTGTTCAGGATGGTTCAACAGCAATTTTAAGAGAAAAAGACATGATTAAGAAGATATATTTCCCAAGAGAGGTTATGCCTATAGCTACTGTTACAAGTGGTTTTGTAAATATGCTTCTTACATTTATAGTTATTTTTATAGTACTTATAATATCAGGTAAGGGTCTTAACCCTCTGGCACTTTTATGCCTGCCATTCGTTATGATAGTAGAGTACATATTATGCCTTGGAATTGCGCTTATCGTTGCTGCACTTACAGTTTATTTCAGGGATTTACAGTACATACTTGGAATCCTTACAATGGCTATGCAGTATATGACACCTGTTATGTACGGAAGCGAGATGGTTCCTGACTGGGCATTACCTATATTTAAGGCTAATCCAATGACACCGATAACAGAAATGTACAGACAGATTCTTTATTACAAATGTGTTCCTGAAATGTTATCGCTTCTTTATGTACTTGCAATTGGAGTTGTATTTATAGTAATAGGCTTTTTCTGCTTTAATAAGCTTCAGAAGGGCTTTGCGGAGAATTTTTAATATTTTATATTATATGCGTATTACAGAAATGGAGATATAGATGAGAGATAGTAATAATGCGATAGAAGTTAACGGAATTACTAAGAATTTCAAGGTTTATTATGATAAGGGAAGCGAACTTAAAGAGAGAATGCTTTTCTGGAAAAGAAATAAATACGAAAACAGAACGGTTCTTGACAATATAAGCTTTTCGGTAAAAAAGGGTGAGGCAATCGGTCTTATCGGTAAGAACGGCTGTGGTAAATCAACAACATTAAAGCTTCTTACAAAGATTATATACCCTAACAGCGGTAACATAGAAATGTCTGGAAGGGTATCAAGCCTTATCGAGCTTGGTGCCGGTTTCCATCCTGATATGAGCGGAAGAGAAAATATTTACACAAATGCTTCTATTTTCGGACTTACAAAGAAAGAAATCGACGAAAGACTTGATGATATTATAGAATTTTCAGAGTTAAGACAGTTTATAGATAATCCTGTAAGAACATACTCATCAGGTATGTATATGAGACTGGCTTTCTCTGTAGCTATCAATGTGGATGCTGATATTCTTCTTATTGATGAAATTCTTGCCGTAGGTGATGCAAACTTCCAGGCAAAATGTTTCAACAAATTAAGAGAAATCAAGGCAAATGGAACAACAATAGTTATCGTTTCACATTCATTGGGACAGATTGAGCAGATATGTGACAGATCTATATGGATAAAGAATGGACATATAGAGATGGAAGGAAAGCCAAAGGACGTTCATCTTCAGTATCTTGATTATATGAATCAGGAAAGAATGGAGCAGGCCGAAAGAGAGCAGATAAGACAGGCCAAGCTTGAACGCGAAAGAATGGAAAAAGAAAAAGAAGAAGAAAGAATCAAGAGAGAAAGAGCAAAGGTTAATTCCAGATATGGAAGCAAGGATGCTGTATTTACTGAGATTCATATGTTAAATGAACAGGGTGAAGAGAGCAGAATTTTCAGAACCGGCGAGAAGATGATTCTTGACCTTCATTACAGGGTGGATAATAAAGTTACCGATGCGGTATTTGGATTTGGAATATTCAGAAATGATGCGTTGTGGTGTTATGGAACCAATACAAGAATAGACCGTATTGATAATTTTGATTTGGAAGAAGACGGAAGCTATCAGGTTGAATTAGAGGATGTTAATCTTATTCCGGGTAATTACTGGGTTGATATAACTATTGAATATGGCGAGGGCATACCGGTAGATTATTACAAGCAGGCTATGAAATTTGAAGTTGTATCTAATGTTACAGATGTCGGAGTTACAAGAATTCCACATAAATGGATATTGGAAAGGAAATAAAAATGGAAAAGATAAAACCATGGTTGCGCGTTGTTGGATTTTTTGCCGGATTATTTGTTGTGTTGTCGGTGTGTGATTTCCTTTTTGCGCAGACCGGATATGTAAGATTTATATTACATGAACAGAAAAAAGGCGGATATGACACAATAATTGTAGGTGCATCGCATTGCAGAGGCGGTATTGATCCTGAAAGACTTGATGAAAAGAACGGAACTAATTCCCTTAATATGGCTATACCGGGTGAAACTGTTCAGGATTCATATTTTATTATTAAGGATGCGGCAAAGAATAATGATATTAAGACAGTAATTTTCGATATAGATTATCAGTACTGGTTTTATGAGCAGCCAACAACACATTTTACACGTCCGTTTATATATGAGCAGTTCACAGATCCGGGAATCAAGTTTGAGTATCTTTTAAGAAACTGGGATGTTCTGGATATGAGAAACTTTTTGGCTAACAGGCTTACATGGGATTATAAGTTAAGCACTGTTAAGCGTAACATTGCAATGAAGACATCTGATGCATATAAGAATTATGACATCGAGTCTGCTTATTCAGAGGATGGCGTAGTTGAAGGTGCAGATGGTCCATATGTTGGAAAAGGTTTCTTTGAAAGACGTGGAACTGAGCCGGGAAAACTTCCACCGGGAGCAGATTATGTTGCAACATGGATTGACAGATATGATGATGCGATAGATGAGAATGTAAAAGACATTTTCAGAGAGCTTGTTAAGTTCTGCAAAGAAAATGATATTGAGCTTATATGTGTAACATCACCAATAACTCCAACTGTAGTAAAGACACTTGGTATGGATACAGTACATGATACCATGTCAGCATTTCTTGTAGATGAGTGCGGACTTGAGTATTATGATTTCAATAAGGCTCTTATGAGCAGTGTTCCAAGAGATGACTGTAATTATGGTGACCAGGAAGGACATATGGGTGGAGAGCTTGCAGAAATATATTCTACTGCACTTGGAAATCTTCTTAAAGACAGAACTTCCGGAAAAGTAGATGAGAGCAAGTATTTTTATTCAACATTTGAGGATATGTTTAACAATATGAGAAGCGATTATGAAAAAGTAACTGGAAATAAATGGGAGGGCTTATAATATGTCATTTGTTGTATTCGGATATTTCGCCTTCCTTTTTGGAGGAATATTAATTTATTATCTTCTGCCTAAGAAGCATAGCTGGATATGGCTGTTATTCCTTAGTTATTTCTATTATTTCACTTTTAATAAGAGAACTGCAATCTATATGGTATCGACAACATTATTTATATATGTTGGAGGACTGGTTTTAGACAAGGTTATAACAAAAGGTAATACATATCTTAAAGAGAACAAAGAAACACTTAGTAAAGAAGAAAAGAAGGCGTTCAAAGAAAAACTTAAAAAGCACAAAAGACTTGTTCTTGCAGCAATTTTATTACTTTGCTTTGGACAGCTTGCAGTTGTTAAGTATTCAGACTTTGCAATTGAAAATGTAAATGGTCTTATAAGACTTTTTGGAGGAGATAAACAGTTTTCTGTATTAAAGATTGCGTTGCCGCTTGGAATATCATTTTTTACATTCCAGTCAGCTTCGTATATCATTGATATATATCAGGAAAAATACAAATGCCAGAGAAATCCTTTTAAATTAGGACTTTTCGTTTCATTCTTCCCACAGCTGTTGCAGGGACCTATTGGAAGATATGACAGACTTTCAGGCCAGTTATATGAAGGCAATAAATTTGAACTGAAAAATGTACAGTTTGGTTTACAGAGAATATGCTGGGGCCTTGCAAAGAAGGTTGTGCTTGCGGACAGAGCAGCAGTGCTTGTAAACGAGGTTTTCAATAATTACGATTCATATGGCGGAGTTGTAAATATTGTTGCGGTTCTTATGTATTCAGTACAGCTTTACATGGATTTCTCAGGTGGAATTGATATTGTAATCGGTTCAGCCCAGATGTTCGGAATTAAGATGGATGAGAACTTCAGACAGCCATTTTTCTCAAAATCAATTGGTGAATTCTGGCGTAGATGGCATATAACACTTGGTGCATGGATGAAGGATTACATTTTCTATCCAATGTCACTTTCCAAGGTGATGAATAAGTTTGGTAAGTGGGGAAGAAAGCGTTTTGGAAATACAATAGGAAAAACACTTCCTATCTGTTTTGCCAACATAGTTATTTTCTTTATTGTAGGTATATGGCATGGTGCTTCGTGGAAATTTATAATATATGGTTTATATAACGGCTTTATTATTGCATTCAGCAGTCTTATGGAGCCTGTATATAAGAAAATGGCAGATGCCTGCCATATTAATACCAAGAGTAAGCCTTGGAAAGTATGGCAGATGTTCAGAACATTTATATTGGTTAATATAGGATGGTTCTTTGATATTACATTATCTGCAAGAGCCGGACTTGTTATGATGAAGTATTCGATTGTAAGCTTTAACTGGGCTACATTTACTGACGGAAGCCTGTTAAGATTAGGTTTAAAGACAGAAGATTATGTAATAATCTTAATTGGATGCATATTCGTATTTGTTATAAGTCTGTTAAAAGAGCGCGGAGTTATGATACGAGAGAGCATCAGTAATAAGAATATAGTTGTAAGATGGGCTATATGGTATGCATTTATAGTGCTTATATTCCTGTATGGATACACAGGAGGAGTACAGGCATTCCTTTATGCTAATTTCTAATGGCAGCAGCGATGTGTCTGTAATTTAAATGGTATGTTGCATTTGTTTAATGTAATGAGGAAAAGAGGTATATATGGAACAGAATAATAATCTGAATATTGAAGAAATAATGAGCCAGATAAAGAAGGATATTGAAGTAAAAGGCTACACTAACGACCTTCTTAGCTTTGATGATGTAATTGTAGATGTAAGTTCTATGAATGTTAATAAGTTTGATAAGGTTAAGTTTAACGAAGACCTTTATGTTGCAAATCATGAGTGGGAGGTTAATCCTTACAGACCAATACAGGGAAATAAAGTAACAGTATTTATTAAGAAAGCAATCAGAAAATGTGTTTATTTCTTTGTTGAGCCAATTGTTATGGCGCAGGACGGATTTAATGCTTCACTTGTAAGAATGATGAACCAGATGGGCTGCTATATAGATGAACAGAACAAGGAAATTGCTGAACTTAAAAAGCAGATAGAAGAATTAAAGGGTGGAAAATAATATGCGTATTATTCAGATGCTTTCGACAATTGCATACGGCGATGCGGTGAGCAATGATACTATAGCAATGGAAAAGGTAATTAAGAGCATGGGCTATAGTACCAGAATATACGCAGAAAGTATTGTGGCGCCTTTGGATAAAAGGACAGCTCTGCATGTTGACGAATTAAAAGAAGTGTCGCCGGAGGATATTATCATTTTTCATATGTCTACAGGCAGCAAGCTTAACTTTGAGGTCGCTAAGTATAAATGTAGAAAAATAGTTGTATATCACAATATAACACCACCGGAATATTTTGAAAAAAATGATTACCGCTTTAAACAGATATGCGAATATGGATTGGAAGGTGCGAAATATCTTGCCGATAAGGTGGATTATTGTCTTGCAGTTTCTGAATTTAATAAGCAGGATCTTATAAGAATGGGTTATAAGTGTAAGATAGATGTGCTGCCTATAATAATACCTATGTCCGATTATGACAAGAAACCGGATAAAGGTGTTATTAAGGAGTATTCAGATGGTTACACTAACATCCTTTTTACAGGAAGAGTGGCGCCTAATAAGAAACATGAAAATCTTATCTCGGCATTTTATTATTACAACAGACTTTACAATAATAAATCAAGACTTATTCTTGCAGGTTCCTTTAAGGAAAATGATCCATATTATATAAGACTCACAGAATATACCAAAAAGCTTGGACTTGGTGAGGCTATAGTATTTACAGGTCATATTAAGTTTGAACGAATACTTGCTTATTATAAAACAGCGGATGTGTTCCTTTGCATGAGTGAGCATGAAGGCTTCTGTGTACCGCTTGTTGAAGCCATGAAGTTTGAAGTGCCTATAATTGCCTATGATAAGGCGGCTGTGGCAGATACACTTAATCATCAGGGAATGATATTAGAGGATAATGATCCTGTATATGTGGCAGGCTGTATAGACAGAATGGTAAGAGATAACGAGTTAAGACAGCAGGTTATAAGACAGCAGAATGAGAGACTTGCAGATTTTAGCTATGATAATATTGCAGATAAATTTAAGCAGTATTTAAAAGCATTTATAGAAGAGAACAAATAATTCTGAGTGTTATCAGGAATGGAGTTATGAAATGAAAAAAATCGGATTTGTTATTCCCTGGTATTATGAGAATATTAAGGGCGGTGCCGAGCAGGAGCTTAGAGGTCTTGTTAAGCATTTGCATGATGCCGGAATTGATGTTGAAATAATCACAACCTGTGTAAAAGAGTTTGCCTCTGACTGGACAGAGAACTATTTCAAGGAAGGCGTTGAGCAGATTGACGGAGTTGTTGTAAGAAGATTTAAAGTAAGAAAAGGGGATATGAAGGAATTCCACAAAGTCAACGCAAGACTCATGCAGGGGAATACCATATCATACGAAGAGGAAACAACATTTTTAAGAGAAATGGTAAACAGTCCCGATATGTATGATTACCTGAGAGAACATAGTGAGGATTACCACAGATATGTTTTTATACCATATATGTTTGGAACAACTTATTATGGAATTCAGGCTTGTCCTTTCAAATCTATATTAATACCATGCTTCCATGATGAAAGTTATGCATATTTCAGACATTTCAGAGAAACATTCAGGGATTTAAGAGGAATTGTGTTTAACGCAAAGCCGGAGCAGGAGCTTGCCAATGAGATACTTGATTTAAGAACTGTAAAGCAGCTTTTGTTAGGCATAGGAATTGAGACAGATATTGATTATGATGCCGACAGATTCAGAAAGAAATATAATATCAATTCTCCTTATATAATATATGCAGGAAGAAAAGATGAAGCGAAAAACATTAATACGCTTATAAAATATTTTGATGAATACAGAAAGCGTAATAAAGACAGCAGACAGGACATTAAACTTGTCTTAATAGGTGGAGGAGAGGTAAATATACCTGATTCGATAAAAGATGACGTCTACGATTTGGGATTTGTAGATATTCAGGATAAATACGATGCCTGCGCAGGGGCATTATGTTTATGCCAGCCATCCAAGAATGAAAGTTTTTCTATTGTTATAATGGAAAGCTGGTTGTGTAAACGCCCTGTACTTGTTCATAATCAGTGTAATGTAACAAGTAATTTTGTAAAGGAATCAAATGCGGGATTGTATTTTGACAACTATTTTGAATTTGAAGGCTGTATTAATTATTATATTGATAATCCGCAGGTTGCAGCAAAAATGGGCGAAGCGGGAAGACAGTATGTGCTTGATAATTTCAAATGGGATGTAATTATGAAGAAGTTTCTTGAGTTTTTAAATATATAGGCAGTATAGCTGCTTAGAAATGAGGATAAGTATGAAAAAGATTGCAATTATTAATCAAAGATACGGATTAGAGGTAAATGGTGGTTCAGAATTATATTCAAGACAGATTGCTGAGCGACTTAAAGCCAAATATGAAGTGGAAGTGCTTACTTCATGTGCTGTTGAATACGTTAAATGGTCTAATTACTACAAAGAAGGAGTAGAGGACATTAACGGTGTTACAGTCAGAAGATTTAAGACTGAGCATGAAAGAATTCCTAAGATTTTTTCTGCACTTGATTCGGAAATGTTATCTAATCCGGATGCACCTGTTGAGCTTTCTGACAGATGGATAGAGCATATGGGACCATTTTGTCCTAAGCTTGTAGATTATGTAGATGAACATCAGGATGAATATGAGGCTATTATTGTAGTTACTTATCTTTATTATACAGCAGTAAAGAGTATTGTCAGAGTAAAGGACAAGGCAATATTTATACCTACAGCACATCAGGAGCCATTTATTCATTTTGATATGTATAAGAAGGTTTTCGGAGCTGCCTCTGCATATGTATTTCTTACAGATGAGGAGAAGGAACTTGTACATTCTATATTCCATAATGAGGATGTGCCTTATGAGGTATGCGGTGTAGGTGTAGACGTGCCTTCAGATGTAAGTGCCGAAAGATTTAAACAGAAATACAGTAATTATAATCTTGATGACTATATAATTTATGTCGGAAGAATTGATGAGGGAAAAGACTGTCCAAGATTATTTAAGTATTTTATGGAATACAAGAAGAGAAATAAGAACAACAATTTAAAGCTTGTGCTTATGGGAAAGGCTGTATGCGATATTCCTAAGCATCCGGATATTGTTAATCTTGGATTCGTTACTGATGAAGATAAATTTGACGGAATAAGCGGAGCTAAGGCTTTGATTCTTCCATCTAAGTTTGAAAGTCTTTCTATATCCGTACTTGAGGCGATGACATTATCAAAGCCAGTAATCGTAAACGGTATATGTGATGTTTTAAAGGGACATTGCGTAAAGAGTAACGGAGGATTATATTACAAGAATTTCTTCGAGTTTGAGGGATGCGTTAATTATCTTTTAGAGCATCCGGCTGAATATGAAATGATGTGTAAGAATGCAAGAAAATATGTCGAAGATTATTTCCAGTGGGATGACATAATGAGAAAATTCGATGAGATTATTGCAGTGATAGGAGAAAAGCATGCTAAGCAGAAGCAGTAAGTATGAGAAATATGGAAAATATATAATGTGGGCAGGTATTGCACTGCTGTATTTATTATGCTTTAAGGTTGTATTACAGAGTGGCTACATGTTTGATGATATGTGGAATAACATTGAAATAGGACTTGCCATAAATAATGATACTACTGTCGGTAATATTGTTCTTGGAGATTTAAAAAGATGGACATTTACCAACGGCAGATTATTAATATTTTCATTTTACTGTGATTTTGCACTCAGTTACATTCCTTTAAAGATTTATAAGCTTCTGATAGTTACAACAATGTTTCTTGATGCATTGGTTGTTTCAGGTATTGTTAAGGAATTGTCAAAATCAAAAATATTATCATATCTTTGCGTTGTTGTATTTCCTGCAATGATTTCGTTCAGAGCAACATACTACACAGGTGTATATGCTTTCCATGGACTTATTCAGTTATGTATGTTCTTTACTTTACTGGCTGTATATTTATATATACGTTACAGAAGGACAGAAAAGATAAGATATCAGGTGTTGAGCTGCATATCATGGTTTGTTGCATTGGGCTTATATGAGGTGTCATATGTGTTATGCGTATGCTTTATAATTGCGCTTATATGCATAGACGGCTGGGATTATGTTAAGAAGAATTTCTGGAAGTCAATAAAGACAGGGCTTCCTCAGATTATTATAATGGTAGTCTGGGTGATTTTTAATATAGTTATAAAGATGCTTGCAACGGGCAATTATGACGGAATAACACCAAGCTTTAATCCTGTTAAGGTTATAGTTACATTTTTAAAACAGTGTTCAGGTGGAATCGGATTTGGCGCTGCGGTAGCAGAGTTGTTTAACGGCGACAGGGAATTCTGGATTGATTTTATCAGAAATAATATTGGAATAGCAGAGATACTTTCATATATTTTGTTCTTTGCGGCATTTCTTTTTGTTGTATTGTATCTCAAGGATAAAGAAAAGAATAAGCAGACAGGAATGGTGTGGTTAGGGGTTACACTTGTAGTGCTTCCTTCAACACTTATTGCCATTTCATCTAAATATCAGGAATCTATAGGATGGTTCAGAGGCTATCTTCCTGCTTATTTCGGAAGCTGGGGATTTGCGATTATTGCAGCGGTAATAGTAGTTGCAATCGGAAGAAAAATCAAGAGCAGAAAAATGTTTGTGTGGTTTAATATCATTATGGCAGCATTATTTACGTTTGTATTTACATTTGATAATATAGTCGGAAATTATTCACAGCGTGATGCGGATGCATTTTATCAGGATGATGTTGATTCTGTAAGAAATAGTATAAATGCAGGTCTGTTTGATAATACAGGTCTTGATTATATACTTGATACATCATATTCAATATATGCGCTTGATGCAACATATACAAACAGGGCATATGCTGCATGGCTCAGAAGGAAGAATAATGTATATGGATGGGATGATGTATACGAAGACAAGCTTAACAGCACTAAGCTGAATGAACTGTATGATACAATGAAGAACAAGGGCTTTAAGACAACATATCATATTAATAATTCATATACGGTGCTTGCAGATTGTAATGATTTAATATTAACACTTGATAAAGATGGATATGACTATAAGGCATATACCAACAGTCTTGATATTTTCTTATATGATGAAACTCCTATGGTATTGACCTGCAAGGATATTAACGGAAATAAAGTATCAAAGGATTTAAGCGGAGCTGATTACATCAGTTCAGGAAAATACGGCAAAGTATATCATGTGGATTTTGACAAAGATATAGATATGCATTCTATTGCAATGGAATAATAATAACTGTTATTTACAAAGACAGGAACGAAAGGAAACAATATATGAAATCTAAGTTAGTTAAACATTTCCAAAACAGATGGCAGGATTATTGCAGCTTTATACTGATGATACTGATAATTTTCGGTATGCTTTACCATCTTATGGATCTTGGAAATCTTAATATTACAGTTCCGTTATCATATCAGGGCGGAGATGATATGGGCGTTCTTGTCAACGCAAAGCAGATGATTGAGCAGGGCTGGTGTCTTACAAATGACAGACTAGGTGCTCCATATACTGTACAGTATTATGATTTTACATCTAACATGATGCATAATGCCGGACTTGTTATTATGAAAATATTTTCTGTTATAACACAGAATGCGGCAGCATCATTAAATCTTACATTTCTTTCTATATTCTTTATTGTAGGAATAGTGTCATACTTTGTAATGTGCAACCTGAAGGTTAATTGTTGGATAAACAGCTTTACTTCTGCGGTATTTGCACTGTCTCCTTATATATTATACAGAAATGTAGGTCATATTGTTCTTGCAGAGAGTTATTTTGTTCCATTGTCTATTCTTATCTGTATATGGATATATGAAAGAGACGATGTGTTAGTTCCGGATAAAGATTTCTTTAAAAGAAAGATTAATTATGTAGTGTTGTTATTCACATTTTTAATTGCTAATAACGGAATTGCATATTATCCATTCTTTACATGCTTTATATTTATGGTGACAGCTGTGTCTAAGTTTGCTAAAACAGGTAAAATAAAGCAGGGATTAAGAGGAGTTATTGCTACAGTATTTGTCTGCGTTTTTGTGGTTATAAGCATAATTCCGGGCAAAATATACACATTAATGAACGGTGTTAATGCAGAAGCCATAGACAGAGCCGGCTTTGAACAGTCAGAGCTGTACGGTATGAAGATAGCGCAGCTTTTTATGCCTGTAAACGGACATGGTATTTATGATAAATATATAGATATATATAATGAAAATGCATTTCTTGTAACAGAAAATTCAATGTCATATCTGGGAATAATAGGTATGATAGGTTTCATTATTCTGCTTGTTTATCTTTTTATGAAGAAAGACAGTGCACTTAATAAAAGAATTGGATTTCTTTCCGAGCTTAATATAGCAATGGTGCTTTTGGGTACGGTTGGCGGACTTGGAGCAATGTTTGCATACTTTATAAGTCCGATGTTAAGAGGATATTGCAGAATATCAATATTTATCGCGTATGCTTGTATACTTACAGTTGCATTGCTTATGAGCCATTTGCTGGAGTATTTTGCGAAAAAGTATAAGGAAAATAAAAATAAGAGAAACATTTTTGTATACGGAACAGGAATTGTTGTGGGACTTGCATGCGTATTCAGCATATGGGAGGGATTTCCACAGTTTGCAACACCTGATTATGCAGCAATTGAGGCTGAATATACAAGCGATGCTGATTTTGTTTCTGAGATAGAAAATGAAGTTGAAGCGGGCAGCATGATTTATCAGTTACCATATCACCAGTATCCTGAGGCGGGACCTGTTAATGATATGTGGGATTATCATCTGTATGTCGGATATGTTCATTCTGATACACTCCGTTGGAGTTATGGTACCATTAAAGGAAGAGACGGAGATAAATGGAATAAGAATGTGTCTCAGATGAGTACAAGAAGAATGGTAGAATACTTAAAAGAGCAGGATTTTGCCGGAATTTATGTAGATAGAAGAGCTTACACAGAAGATGAAATAGAAAAACTTGAGGAAGAATTGGAAACTTACACAGGAAGCAAGCCACTTGTCAGTGAGAACGGAAATCTTAGTTTCTTTAAATTTTAATAGTTTGTCTATATATTGAGAGGGAAAATTTTAAAGGGTTTAACTATAAAATATATAATATATAAAATACATGCTACATAGAACGTGTATAATATGTAAAAATATAATATACATTTTGCATGCATGATTTGGAGAATCGAATGAAAAAATTAATGGCAAACCTTTGGAAATTAGTTGTTTTTTGTTTAAGCCTTTTATCAGCTTTGCTGATTTTTGGAAATGAAATAGTAGCGAATCATGATGGCACAATGGTTATATTGTATGTTGTATTGTGTTGTGCATCAGGACTTGTTATTGCAATTGGTTTTGAAAAATTCAGAAGCATATTCAGACAGATAGCAACAGGATTACTTCCGGTATTTTTATATGACTGTGTTTCTGTTTTATTTAATGCGTCAAAATGGGATTATTCATCAGCATTTGCATTTGGACTTATGCTGTTTTTCCCTGTTTATCTTTATCTGCTTGTTATCTTTATTGTGGATTGCTTTAAGAATCTTACAGGTGAAAAAATAGTAGCATTTTTTAAAGACAACAAAGCGATGCTTATAGTTATGATTATTATAGTCATAACAAGACTTCCGTTTATGACACTTATACAAAGGTGGGATGCCGGGGAATATTATTACAGGCTTGGACTGGCACTCGACGGATTTAATTATACAAGCATAGCTGACATGATAAAATACTATGCTTTGTGCGACCATTCGGCTTCTTTATTCACAATGGTTTATCTTATTGGCGAAATGATTTTCCCAAGACTGATAGTTGGTGTCACACTGGTAAGTTTAATATTAACGCTTATCACAATGTGGTGCGTGTATAAAATACTTCAGAAAATAACAAGAACAACAACTAAAACAAAATGTGCCGTTTATACATTACTAATATCAATAACTCCTCTTGTCTATGCATTTACAACACATATGAATCTGGATTATCCGCTTGCAATGTTTGTGGTTATGATTATATGCTGTTATGTTTATGATAAAGCTGTGCTTGCAGGAATATTATCATTATTCTGTTTTCAGACCAAGGAGACAGGACTTGTAATAGTAGCGGGCATTGCTGTTGGTGAAATTATAAGACTTCTTTTTGAATATAAAGGTCAGGGGATTAAGAAAATATTTAAAAGCTCCAAGTTATATACAACATTATTTGCAGCTCTTGTGCAGCTTTATTATTTCAGGACATACGGAAGTAACTGGAATGGTTCGGAAGGCGAAAAAACAGGTGGAATGTTCAGGTGGAACAGCAATGGAATGGACTGCTTTGGTTTTAATACAGAATATATAACCATGAAATTCAAGCAGCAGTTCATACTCAATTTTAACTGGATAGTTCTTTTGGTTATTTTACTCGGAACTATTTATATAATTGCAAATTCAAAATATTTAAGAATTAAACATAATAAAGATAAAAGATTAAAAGAAAATAACAAAGGTTATGTCAAATACGGAATAGTTGTGGTTGCAGCTGCGCTTACTGCACATTCGCTGTTTTCGTATTTATATATAACACAGACCTGTGTAAGATATAACATAGTAAGTGATATACTTATATATATTATTGCTATATATGTAATAGAACAGGCGATATATGTTTATCATGCCAGAAAGAAAGAAAACATCAGAACAGGCATGGTATCAAAGGTTGCACTTGGACTTTGGACTTTGCTTATATTTGCAGAGAGCTTTGTTACTATAGATCCTTTGTCAAAAGCGGTATTTGTAAATGTTGACGGCGTGACAATGGACACTTTGCTTATGACTAATATATACCCATCTATGGTTTATGGAGAATCTCTTATTCATAATACCCAGTATCATTGCTATGATGAAGCTATGGATAAAATGTTAAAAGAAACCGGGTATTCACCGGATGACACGGACATTATTCTTTATGATGACGGCGGAGTATTTATTAGCGGAAATACACCTTTGTATTATCTTAACTGGGATAGCAGGAAACAGAAAAGAGTTTTTTACAGTAATGAAGATACCGAGCAAATGAGCGATTATTATATAATAAATACATTCTATAATAAGGATATTGTGGATATATTGGAGACACAGTTAAAGGATAGAGGAGTGTTTGTTATCTGCACGTATTTTATGGAAGATATTAACTATGATAAAGCACTTGATGCATTACAGTATTTCTATGATATTTCAGAGCGGAAGGAAGCGTCAACATACCAGGGCGGAATTTATTATTATGAACTTACATTAAAAAAGTAAAGTTTGTATAAAGGAAAATGTAAAAAAACTTTACCTATATATTTGAATATGTTACAATAATATATTGTTGGTAAATAAAAATATATTTATATTACAAATGATTTACAAAGATGAAACCTGTTTTACAAGAGACATGGTTATTTAAGAGAAAGGGATGACTTATGAATATTTTATCAAGTGCGTTGGGATATGTAATGGCATTTTGCTATAAGATAATAAGTAATTATGGAATAGCAATAATATTATTTACATTAATAAGTAAAATAGTTTTGCTTCCTATATCTATATGGGTGCAGAAGAATTCCATCAAAATGGTTAAGATGCAGCCTGAGATTAACAGGATTAAAACAAGACATTTTGGAGATAAAGATGCGATAGCTGATGAGCAGTCGAAGCTTTTCAAGAAAGAGAAGTATAATCCATTGGCATCTCTTATACCACTTGCAGTTCAGATAATTTTATTACTTGGACTTGTTGCAGTTATTTATCATCCGCTGGATTATCTTTTACATCTTCCAACAGATGTTATAAATGCTTTTAATAACCTGATTGTTTCACTTACAGGTGCTAATCCGGAATCATCTTCGATTCAGCTTGCAGTAGTTGAGAATATTAAAAATGGAACATATGAAAGTCAGTTCCTTGCATTACAGCCACAGTTAGCAAATGTTGATATAGCATCAACTCTGGAGTCAATAAAAGGACTTAACATGAGCTTCCTTGGCATTAATTTAAGCTGGGTTCCATCTGAGGTTGGCGGAATAGATATAATAGTTCCTATTGCAGCAGGATTTTCAGCATGGTTATTATGTGTTGCGCAGAATGCCAGCAATGTATTACAGGCAGAGCAGTCTAAGCTTAATAAATACGGAATGATGATTTTATCAGTTGGACTTTCTCTTTACCTTGGCTGGTTTGTTCCTGCCGGTGTTGCACTTTACTGGATAGCAAGTAACTTATTTGCTATTTTACAGTTATACCTTCTTAACTGGGCTATTAACCCTAAGAAGTATGTTGATTATGAAGACCTTGAGGCAAGCAAGCAGGAGCTTGCAGCTTTGGAAGGAATCGGTGGAAGCTCAGGAAAGACAAAGCTTTTTACAAAAGATCCATACGCTAAGAAGGAAAGACAGGACTATAAGAGATTTTTCTCAATCGTCAATAAGCATCTTGTTTTCTATTCAGAGAATAAAGGATTTTATAAATATTATGCGGGCATAATTGAGTACATACTTAAAAATACAAATATAGTTATCCATTATATAACAAGTGATCCTGAGGATACCGTGTTTGATATGGCGAAAGAAAATGACCATATCAAAGCTTATTATATAGGCGAAAAGAAGCTTATAACTCTTATGATGAAGATGGATGCGGATGTTGTCGTAATGACAATGCCTGATCTTGAAAATTATCATATAAAGAGAAGCTATATAAGAAAAGATATTGAATATGTTTACATACCACACTGCATGGATAGTTTGAATATGACTATGCGTAAGGGTTCAATGGACCATTTTGATACAGTGTTCTGTACAGGTAAGCATCACAAGGCAGAGATAGAAGAGACAGAGAAGGTTTATAATCTTCCTAAGAAAAAGATAATTGAATGGGGTTACTGCCTGTTGGATTCAATGCGTGAAGATTATCAGAAGATGGACAAGAAGGAGTCAGATGTTAAATCTATTCTTATTGCACCATCTTGGCAGAAGGATAACATCGTGGACAGCTGTCTTGATGAGCTCCTTGATAACCTTAAGGGTCATGGCTATAAAGTTACAGTAAGACCTCATCCACAGCATGTAAGACATATGCCTGAGCGTATGCAACAGTTAAAGGACAGATTTGCAGATAATGATGATATAGAAATTCAGACAGATTTCTCATCAAACAGTACAGTGTTTGAGGCTGATATGATGATTACTGACTGGTCCGGTATCGCTTATGAATATGCTTATACAACATGTAAGCCGGTATTATTCATAGATACACCTATGAAAGTTATGAATCCGGAATATAAGAAGATAGATGTTGAGCCAATCAATATCTGGATGAGAGACAGCATTGGTGCTACATTAAAGCCACAGGAAATGGAAAAGGTTGCATCAGTTGTTGAAGAAATGCTTAACAATGCAGATAAGTACAAGGACAGAATAGATAAATTTGTTCATGAATATGTATATAATCTCGGACATAGTGCAGAGGTTGGAGGAGATTATATTATAGATGCGGTTGTAAGAAAGATTAACGAAAAGAAAAACAATTAATTTTAAGGAGGATAATTAAAATGTTTACAGTTCAGACAGTTATGGTAGGTGGATATATCGACCCTTCAGTTATGACTTACGCTATTCAGGCAATAGCAGGTGTTGTAATTGCTATAGGTGCAGCAGTAGGTATCTATTGGAGAAAAGCAAAGAAAAAGGTTAATGATAAGCTTGGAATAGATGAGAACAGAAATAAAGAAGTAGAGAGTGACGAAATCGTAATTAATAAGACATCAGCAGACGAGAAGTAAGCTGTGAACGGGAGATAAAAGATGGCTAATACAGAAACATCGGTAAATGTTGAGAATAAAAAAGAGGCATCAAAGAAATACAGCATCAAAGAAAAAATGTTAAAGCTTTTAGCTCCAACAATATTTCTTGTATTTACATTTGCTGTATATATGCCTAGTTCATTATATTTAAGTAATATCAATGAATTTGCGGTAGATTACATAAAGGTGCTTCCACTGATATTGTTTGTTGCAGCGGTTATAATGATTCTCGTGTATATAGTAGGGCTGGTTATTTATCATAAGAGAATATTTGATTCATATGTTTTACTTGTGTTCAGTCTTGCAGCAGGATTTTATATACAGGGAAATTTCCTTAACCCTGCATTTGATACACTTAACGGAAAAGACATAGACTGGTCTGCATACAAAATAAACGGGATAATCAGTATTATTGCATGGATTCTCTGCTTTGTAATACCACAGGTTATATATGTGTTTAAAAAGAACATAATAGCACTGGTTTCAAAATGGGGAAGCTGGTTACTTACTGCAATGCAGCTTGTATCTTTAGTTGTGCTTATACTGACTACACAAAAAACAATAGTTAATGATTTTGCAGTAACCAAAAACGGAGAATTTGAGTTGTCCACTAAAAACAATACTGTTATGTTTGTTGTTGATACTCTTGATGCAAGCTGGTTTGAAGAAATGGTACTTTCTGATGAAGGCTATAAAGAGGATTTGAAGGATTTTACATACTTTGATGATGCTGTAGCCGGTGGTTCTCCAACAGTGCTTGGAATTCCTACACTTCTTACAGGTAAGATTGACATGCATGCAGAACAGGATTATGAAGACTTTTATAAAGAGGCGTATGGAAACTCTACATTATTCAAAGACCTTCAGGATGCCAATTATCAGGTTAAGTTATATACGGAATATTTCTATCTTGATTATTGTGATAAAGAAAATGTTGATAACCTCAAGTTTGACCAGCAGTATGTTGTATCTTCACCAAGAGGATTTATAGGCTGCCTGTATAAATTTGTTTCATTTTATTCAATGCCACAGTTCTTAAAACAGAATTTCTGGCTGTATTCAGGCGAATTCAGCAATTATATATCAATAGAGGACACATCTTCTAACATGTATAAGATGGATGATGCAGGATTTTATCAGGATTTTAAGAACAGCGGTATAACGACACAGAACGAGAAGAATACATTTGTTATGTATCATCTTAATGGCTCACACGGACCATATGTCATGAATGAAAATGCTGAGGCTGTTCCTGAAAATTCAGTTGGTGTAGACAGCCAGACAAAGGGCTCATTCAAGATAATAACAGATTACATAAAAGAACTTAAAGCTAAAGGACTTTATGATAATACAACAATAATTATAACTGCGGATCACGGCGGAGTTGACCTTTATCAGAATCCGGCAGTTATGGTTAAACAGAAGAACACAAATCAGAATGAGATAGCTGTAAACAGCTCTAAGATTACATTTACAAATCTTAACGCTACAATAGCATCATCATGCATACAGGATGCATCATCTTATGGAGAAGATGTATTTCAGGTTGGTGACAAAAATGTTGTGAGATTCCATGTAGCACCTAATGACCTTACACAGAACGTGTATAAGGATGATCCGGCAGCATTAACACAGGAATGGTCCCTTCTGATAATTCCGGCAGATGCGAAAGCAAGAGATTTGAGTAAATTTGTATTTGTTCACTATGACCAGTTTGATGAACTGATGAAAAAATATAATATTAAGGTTGAGTAATTATTATGCTTTAGATTAAGCCTGATAATGAAGAATCTGAAATAAAAGGATTGTTAAATCTGTAACATATATGATGTATATGACCTATACAACATATATGTTATGGGTTTGGCAGTCCTTTTTTGTTACGCTTTTTGTTTGGCGGTGCGGATATGGATTCGTGCGGATATGTATTCTTTACATCGGATATGCATTCTTCACAAGAAATTATTTGTTCAAAAGTATCCATGCGGAGTGGCACTTTGAAAAATATATGTGAATAACAGGTTAAAAAATTAAAGTTTATTTTAAAAAAGTTAAAAATAAGTATAGTAATTATGTTCAACATAGTGTATATTAAAATAAATATTGAACACAAATAAAAATTTATGAACAAAAATAAGGAGGGTTTAACAGTGGATATCAAAAGAAATATACTACTGAATCCGGGTCCGTCAACAACAACAGACACGGTTAAAATGGCACAGGTTGTTCCTGATATCTGTCCGAGAGAGAAAGAATTTGCTTCATTAATGAAGAATCTTAGGGAAGATTTGGTAAGAATAGTGCATGGAGATTTAGACAAGTATACATCTGTATTATTCTGTGGTTCGGGAACAATAAATATAGATGTATGTATGAATTCATTGCTGCCTGAAGGAAAGAAGATACTGATTATTAATAACGGAGCTTATAGCACAAGAGCAGTTGAGATATGTGAATATTATGGACTGCCTCATATTGATTTGAAGTTTGCGGTAGATGAACTTCCGGATTTGGACATTGTTGAACAGACATTGAAGGACAATAAAGATATAGCATTAGTTCATACAACACATAATGAGACAGGAACAGGAATTCTTAATCCTATTCGTGAAATAGGTGCGCTGGCACACAAATATGGTGCTGTATTTACGGTTGATACAACTTCTACATATGCAATGAGACCTATTAATCTGGAGGAAGATAATATTGATTTCTGTATGGCTTCTGCGCAGAAGGGGCTTATGGCGATGACAGGACTTTCATATGTTGTCGGCAACAGAGCAATTATCGAAAAATCCAAAGATTATCCTAAGCGTTCATATTATTGCAATCTGTTTCTTCAGTATGATTTCTTTGAGAAAACAGGACAGATGCATTTTACACCTCCTGTACAGACAATATATGCGACTATCCAGGCACTTAAGGAATATTGGGAAGAGGGAGAACAGGCAAAATGGGAACGCCACACAAGAGTATTTGAGGCAATCCACAAAGGACTTGATGAACTTGGCTTTAAGGACGTCATAAAAAGAGAATGGCAGGCGGGACTTGTAGTTTCTGCAATATATCCTGATGATGAGAACTGGGATTTTGATAAAGTTCATGATTACTGCTATGAGAGAGGCTTTACTATTTATCCGGGCAAGATAAGCACAACTAACACTTTCAGGTTATGTGCTTTAGGCGCAATTGATGAACAGGACATTGTGGATTTCTTTAAGGTGTTTAGAGAAGCACTTGAGATTAATGGCGTGGCAATACCGGTAAAATATAATTAACAGAGGTTAAGAATGATTGGAGATAATAATATGAAGACAGTTTATACATGTTTTTGCACTGATGTTATTCATCAGGGACATTTAAATATAATTGAACAGGCACATAAATATGGAAAAGTTATAATAGGCGCGCTTTCAGATGAGGCACTTATACGTTATAACAGATTTCCTACAATTTCACTTGAGGAAAGAATTAAATTATATAAGTCATTAGATGGTGTTGATGATGTGATTGTTCAGGATACTATAATGTATGATGATGTTATAAGTAGGCTTAAGCCTGACTATGTTGTCCATGGGGATAACTGGAGCCAGGGAATCGAATCAGCTATCAGAGAAAATGTTTTGAAAAATTTATCAGAGTATGGAGGAGAACTGATAGAAGTTCCTTATACATATAACGAAGAGGTAAGAAAGATTGATTCACGCCTTAAAGAAAAGCTTGCGATGCCTGAATACAGAAGAAAGAGATTAAAACAGCTTATAAAAATGTGTCCTATAGTTAAGACGATAGAAGCGCACAGTGGTCTGACAGGCCTTATAGCAGAGAAAACAGTTGTTGAAACTGATGGAAAACTTGACCAGTTTGATGCAATGTGGGTAAGCTCATTATGCGACAGTACAGCTAAGGGAAAACCTGATATAGAGCTTGTTGATATGTCATCAAGACTTCGTACAATAGATGACATTATGGAGGTTACAACCAAGCCTATAATTCTTGACGGTGATACAGGCGGACTTACAGAACATTTTGTATATAACGTAAGAACTCTTGAGAGAATGGGCGTGTCTGCGATTATTATTGAAGACAAGAAAGGCCTTAAGAAGAATTCTTTATTTGGAAATGATGTTGTTCAGACACAGGACTCCATTGAGGATTTCAGCGAGAAAATTGCTGCCGGAAAGAGGGCACAGCTTACAGAAGATTTCATGATAATTGCGCGTATCGAGAGCCTTATACTTGAAAAGGGAATGGAGGATGCACTTACAAGAGCATTTGCATTTGTTAAGGCAGGAGCTGACGGAATCATGATACACAGCCGTAAGAAAGACCCTGCTGAAATACTTGAATTCTGCGATAAGTTCCGTGAGCAGGATAAAGAGACACCTATAGTTGTGGTTCCTTCTTCGTATAATGTCATAACAGAGGACGAGCTTGCACAGCACGGAGTGAATATAGTTATATATGCCAACCAGCTCACAAGAAGCGCGTTTCCTGCCATGAAGCAGACTGCCGAGGATATTTTAAGATATCACAGAGCTAAAGAGGTTGATGACAGATTGATGCCTATTAAAGATATTATTACGCTTATAGATGAATTGTAATAATTATCGCAGGTTTAACGAAAGTTGAGGAAAATATAATGAAAGTAGAAAAGCTTGTTGAAATAATAGGCGCAGATTTTTATACAGGGGTGCCTGATTCACAGTTAAAAGCTCTTTGCAATTATCTTATAAATACATATGGAATTGATAAGAAACATCATATAATAGCAGCTAACGAGGGAAACTGTACAGCACTTGCAGCCGGATATCATCTGGCAACAGGAAAGGTTCCTGTAGTTTATATGCAGAATAGCGGTGAAGGCAATATTATAAATCCGGTTGCCTCATTGCTTAATGATAAGGTGTACGCGATTCCTATGATATTTATTATTGGATGGCGTGGTGAACCGGGAGTTCATGATGAGCCGCAGCATATATATCAGGGAGAAGTTACTATCAGGCTTCTTGATGATATGGGAATAAAGTCATACATAATAGGCAGCGATACAACAGATGACGATGTTAAAAAGGCTATGGAAGAGTTTGAGAAAGAACTTAAAGCCGGAAGAAATGTTGCATTTGTTATAAGAAAAGGTGCTCTTAAATATGATGAAAAGGTTGTGTATTCCAATGATAATTTAATGGTAAGGGAAGACATTATACGACATATAGCGGATGCATCAGGAGAGGACCCGGTTGTTTCAACAACAGGAAAAGCAAGCAGGGAGCTTTTTGAGATTCGTGAGGCGAAAGGTCAGAGCCATAAGTACGATTTCCTGACAGTAGGCTCAATGGGACACAGTTCTTCAATAGCTCTCGGTGTGGCACTTAATAAACCTGAAACAAAGGTGTGGTGCATTGACGGTGATGGAGCTCTTCTTATGCATATGGGAGCTATGGCAGTAATCGGTGCTAATGCTCCAAAGAATTTGATACATATAGTGATTAACAACGGAGCACATGAAACAGTAGGTGGAATGCCAACAGTTGCTTCAAATCTTGATGTTGTTGCAATAGCTAAAGCGTGCGGTTATCCTGAAGCTGTAAGTGTCAACAGCTTTGAAGAACTTGACAGAGAACTTGCAAGGGCAAAGGAAGCGGAATGTTTGAGTCTTATAGAGGTTAAGTGCTCAATAGGAGCGAGAGAAGACCTTGGCAGACCAACCACTACAGCTATAGAAAATAAAGAGAATTTTATGGATTATTTAAAAGAGAAAAAATGAAAATAATTCATTTGTAGCGTTTTTATTTACATTATGTTATAATAAATCAGTTATGGTTGTTTTAATAATAATTAAGAATAAAAACAAATGATTATGGAGGCATGGGATGAACCATACATTAACTAAGAAGCAATTCGATGTATTAGTTTTACTTGAAAAAGAAAGAAAGGCTCTCACGCAGAGACAGATTGAAGAGATGACAGGATATTCTCTTGGTACTGTTAACCGTGTTATACAGGAGCTTACAGAGAAAAACTTTGTAAATGGTGGGGAGATTACTAACGAGGGTGTATCAGCATTAGAACCTTACAGAGCAAAGAGAGCAATATTTATTGCTGCCGGTTTTGGAAGCCGGATGGTTCCAATTACATTTAATACACCTAAACCTCTTGTAAGGGTTCATGGACAGAGAATAATCGACGGACTTATAGATGCATGCCTTGAAGCCGGAATTAATGAGATATATATAGTAAGAGGATATCTTGCAGAACAGTTTGACCAGCTTTTGTACAAATACCCAATGATTAGATTCCTTGAGAATCCACTTTATAATGAAGCTAATAATATTTCATCTTCATTAGTTGCAAGATATATGCTTTCAAATGCATACGTGTTTGAAGCGGATCTTTTGATTTCTAATCCGGCTATCATTAAAAAGTATCATTACACATCAGATTTCCTTGCAATCAAGAAGGAAAGAACAGATGACTGGTGCTTTGTTGTTAAAGATGATGTTATTGTTGAAGAGAAGGTTGGAGGACTTGACTGCTGGCAGATGGTAGGAATCTCATACTGGAATGATGAAGACGGTCACAAGCTTTGCAATGATATCAAAGAAACATATGAACAGCCTGGTGGAAAGGAACGTTACTGGGAACAGGTTCCTCTTGTATTCTGCAAAGACCATTACAAGGTACATGTAAGTGAGTGTAAAGAAGATGATATCATAGAAATAGATACGTTCAGAGAGCTTCAGGCGATAGATAAAACATATGATATATAGTATAGGTTAAAGAGAGCAATAAATGAAAGAAAAAATAATTCAGAAGGATTAAAAAGACAGCTTAAGCCAATGCATGTGTGGGCTCTTGCATTTGGATGTGTTGTAGGCTGGGGTACATTTTGGAAAAGAATCATATATGCTTTTGATTGTATGGATATTACTTGGTGTGATATTCTACCTTAAGCAGATTAAGAGTCTGAAAGAAGACAAAACAGCATAGATAATGGACTTAAAGGGCTGCCGCTTGGATATAATTCTGAACGACGGCCCTTGCTTATTAAGAGACTTTGTACTGTATGCGGTAATGAAGTCGCAATGATACTGTAAAACATTGACAAAAATCCGCAATAAGGATATAATTTTACAGCATATATAAATGTGAAAGTGTGCTTACTTTTATAAAAGCATTACATTATTTTCTTGAGAAACGAGGTATATCATGAAGAAAACAGCATTAATTATGGCAGGTGGAAAAGGAGAAAGGTTTTGGCCTAGAAGCAGGGTTAATCTTCCTAAGCAGTTTTTGTCATTAACAGATGATGGCAAGACAATGATTCAGTTGACAGTTGAAAGAATTAGTCCATTGGTTGATATAGAGGATGTTTACATCGCAACTAATGCTAATTATAAAGAATTGGTTAAACAACAGCTTCCGGGTATACCAGAAGAGAATATTTTATGTGAACCAATCGGAAGAAATACAGCACCTTGTATTGGACTTGGAGCAGTACATGTAGCAAGCAAATATGATGATGCGGTTATGATAGTTCTTCCATCAGACCACCTTATTAAGAGTAATGATATATTTAAAGATACATTTGTTGATGCCTGCAAGATAGCAGAAGAAGGAAGCAATCTTGTAACAGTAGGTATCACACCTAACTATCCTGAGACAGGCTATGGTTATATTAAGTATAACAAGGATAACAAAGAAGGTAACAGCTATTCAGTTGAGAAATTCGTCGAGAAGCCTGATTTGGAGACTGCAAAGGAATATCTTGCAGACGGTTCATATCTTTGGAATTCAGGTATGTTCGTATGGAAGGTTTCAACAATATTAGACTGCTTTAAGCAGTTTATGACATCAACATATGATGGACTTATGAAGATTAAAGCTTCAGTAGGACAGGCAGATGAACAGAAGGTTCTTGAAGAGGAGTTTCCTAATCTTGAATCTCAGTCAGTAGACTATGGAATTATGGAAAAGGCATCTGATATTTACACACTTGCAGGTAACTTCGGATGGGATGACGTAGGTTCATGGCTTGCTGTAGGAAGAATCAAGGAAAATGATTCTTTAGGAAATGTTATTAACGGCAATGTTGTCGCTGTAAACACAGAGAACTGTGTTATAGAAGGAGCAGAAAAACTTATAGCAACAGTTGGCTTAAGAGATATGATAGTTGTTGATACTAAGGATGCAACACTTATTTCAACTAAGGAAAATGCAGGAGAAATTAAGAAAGTTCTTGCTAAATTAAGAGAGTCTGGAAAGACTGAATATTTATAAAATAGATTGGAGATAGATTATGAAAAACGCATTAATTACAGGTATTACAGGACAGGATGGATCATACTTGGCAGAATTACTCCTTGAAAAGGGATATAACGTATATGGTCTTATGAGAAGAAAGAGTGTTGTAGATTATGGTAATGTAGACCATATTAAGGATAAGATACATTTTATCTATGCAGATATGCAGGATATAGTATCACTTATATCAGCAATGAGAAAGTCACAGGCTGATGAGGTTTATAACCTTGCAGCGCAGTCATTTGTAGCAACATCATGGGATACACCATGTACAACAGCAGACATTGATGCTATAGGTGTAACCAATATGCTTGAGGCAATAAGAATAGTTAAGCCAGAGTGTAGATTTTATCAGGCATCAACATCAGAAATGTTTGGTAAGGTACAGGCAATTCCTCAGACAGAGGAGACACCATTTTACCCAAGAAGTCCATATGGAGTAGCTAAGCTTTATGGACACTGGATTACAAAGAATTACAGAGAGAGCTACAATATGTATGCATGCTCAGGAATACTTTTCAACCATGAATCAGAGAGAAGAGGACTTGAGTTCGTTACAAGAAAGATAACAAATGCAGTAGCAAGAATTAAATTAGGAGTTCAGGATCATGTAGAACTCGGAAATCTTGATGCAAAGAGAGACTGGGGACATTCAAAGGATTATGTAAGAGCAATGTGGCTGCTTCTTCAGCAGGAAGAACCGGATGATTATGTAATTGCAACAAATGAGACAAGAACAGTAAGAGAATTTGCACAGACAGCATTTGCAGCAGCAGGAATAGAAGTAGAATTTGAGGGTGAAGGCGTTAACGAAATCGCAAAGGATAAGGCAACAGGAAAGGTTGTACTTAAGGTTAACCCACAGTTCTTCAGACCGGCAGAGGTTGAGCTTCTTATAGGAAACCCAGCTAAGGCAGAGGAAAAGCTTGGATGGAAGAGAGAAATTTCATTCCAGGAATTAGTAGAAAGAATGGTAAAGAACGACCTTGCTTTAGTTGAAAAAGAAATTTCAGCAAACAAATAATATTTAAAAATATTTGTCAGGGCAGTATAACTGTCCTGACAATGTTTGATGTAATGGAAACGAGGTAATGTATGAAAGCATTAGTTATTGGAGGGGGCGGATTCGTAGGTCCATATCTTGTAAATCATCTTGTTAATGATTTGGGATATGAGGTTACAGTAACGAAGACTGAAAAAGAAACTCTTAATATGGATAATGCGAAGGTTAGGAATCTTGATATTCTTGATATAGATCAGATTATTAATCTGCTTAACGAGGAAAAGGCGGATTATTTATTCCACCTTGCAGCACAGTCATCAGTTGCATATTCATGGAAGAATCCTACATTGACAGTTGATGTTAATGTAAAAGGCTGCATTAATTTATTAGAGGCATCAAGAGTAGCAGAAAAAAAGCCAAGAATCCTGTTAATCGGTTCAGGCGAGGAATACGGACATATAAAGAAAGATGAATGTCCTATTATAGAAGATAATGTTGTGCGTCCGGGCAATATATACGCTGCAACCAAGGCATGCCAGAACATGCTTGGAAAGATATATTCAGATGCATATGATTTAGATATAATGATGGTAAGAGCATTTAACCATATAGGCCCTAATCAGACACCTATGTTTGTTGTGGCAGATTTCTGTAAGCAGGTTGCTGATATAGAAAAAGGTATACAGGAACCGGTCATTTATGTTGGAAATCTGAGCGCAAAGAGGGATTTTACCGATGTGCGCGATGTGGTTAAGGCTTATGCAAAGCTTGTTAAAGGCGGCAAGAGAGGCGAAACCTATAATGTCGGAACAGGTAATGCGATAGCTATTGAAGATATACTGAATAAAATAGTTTCAATGTCAGATAAGAATATTGAGGTTAAGATAGATGAAAAGAAATTAAGACCTGTAGATGTTCCTATTATTGAACCTGATATAAGTAAAATAAAGAGTGAAGTGGGCTGGGAACCACAGATACCTCTGGAACAGACATTGCTTGAAACCTTAGAGCATTGGAGAAATCAATAACTATAGGAAAAATGGAGGAAACATATGAAAGTTGTATTACTTGCAGGTGGTTTCGGAACAAGAATAAGTGAGGAAAGCCAGTTTAAACCAAAGCCAATGATAGAGATAGGAGGAAAGCCTATTCTCTGGCATATCATGAAGGAATATGAATATTACGGTTTTGATGAGTTTATTATATGTGCGGGATATAAGCAGTATGTAATTAAAGAATGGTTTGCTGATTATTTCCTTCACAACAGTGATATTACATTTGATTTTACCAAGGGTTCAAATGACATGATAATACATGAACAGCATTGCGAGCCTTGGAAGGTAACAGTTGTAGATACCGGTCTTAACACAATGACAGGCGGAAGAATTAAGCGTATCCAGAAGTATGTTGGTGATGAGCCATTCCTTATGACATACGGAGACGGAGTATGCGATGTAGATATGAACAAGCTTGTTGAATTCCATAAGCAGCATGGAAAGATTGCTACACTTACAGCAGTTATGCTTGAGCAGCAGAAGGGGGTTCTTGATATCGGAGGAGATAATGCGGTTAAATCCTTCAGAGAGAAGAGCCATACAGACGGTGCACCAATCAATGCAGGTTATATGGTACTTAATCCTGAAATATTTGATTATATTGAAGGCGACCAGACAGTATTTGAAAGAGAGCCACTTGAAAAGCTTGCTAAAGAAGGACAGCTTATGTCATATATGCATAAGGGCTTCTGGCAGTGCATGGATACAAAGAGAGAAATGGATATGCTTGAAAAGTATCTTGCAACAGGAACAGCTCCTTGGAAGAAATGGTAAATGTTATATTCAGAAAGGTTATGTACGAAGATGGATTTAAGTTTTTATAATGGTAAGAAGGTTCTTGTGACAGGCCATACAGGCTTTAAAGGAACCTGGTTATGCAGAATACTGGTAAGAGCCGGTGCACAGGTTACAGGCTATTCACTTGTTCCACCAACTGAGCCTAATTTATTTTCAATGGCTGATGTTGAGAGCAGTATTAATTCTGTAATAGGTGATATAAGAGATTTGGCACACCTTAAACAGGTGTTTGAAGAGGTACAGCCTGAGATAGTTTTACATCTTGCAGCTCAGCCTATTGTACGTGATTCATACAAAGACCCTGTATACACATATGAAACTAATGTTATGGGAACAGTAAATATATGTGAATGTGTAAGACTTAATCCATGTGTTAAGTCATTCCTTAATGTAACTACTGATAAGGTATACCATAATAATGAATGGGCATGGGGCTACAGGGAAAATGAACCTCTTGACGGTTATGATCCATATTCTAACAGTAAGTCATGTTCAGAACTTGTAACACACAGCTACATCAATTCATTTTTTAAGGATATGGATATTGCAGTTTCTACAGCCAGAGCCGGAAATGTAATCGGTGGCGGAGATTTTGCCAATGACAGAATTGTTCCTGACTGTGTAAGGGCAGCAATTAAGAAAGAGGATATCATTGTAAGAAATCCTCATTCAACCAGACCATACCAGCATGTACTTGAACCATTGGCAGCATATCTTATGATTGCTATGGAGCAGTATAAGGACAAGAAATACGCAGGTTTCTATAATGTTGGCCCTGATGAGAGCGACTGTATAACAACAGGAACACTTGTTGATACATTTTGTAACAAATGGGGAGAAGGTCTTAAATGGGTCAATAAATATGATGGTGGCCCACATGAGGCTAATTTCCTTAAACTTGACTGTTCAAAGTTAAAGACAACATTTGGCTGGAAACCACGTTGGAATTTTGACACTGCAATAGAAAAGAGTGTTGAGTGGTCAAAGGTTTATGCAGAAGGCGGAGATGTAGTAGCCTGCCTTGATAAAGAAATTGACGAGTTTTTTGCCGGTTAAAATTTAAAATATTATGCATAAAATTGCGGAAATGAGGATAAAAATGTTTGATAATAAGAATGAATTAGAAGCAAGACAGGAAATACTCGGAATTGTTGATGAGTATTGCAAAAAATATCACAACCAGAAGAAATATAAAGAAGGCGACAGAATTTCATATGCGAGCAGAGTATATGACAGCAAGGAAATGATGAACCTTGTTGATTCAGCACTTGAGTTCTGGCTTACAGCAGGACGTTACACAGATGAGTTTGAGAAAAAACTTGGTGAATATCTTGGCGTTAAGTATGTTTCAGTTGTAAACTCAGGTTCATCAGCTAACTTAAATGCATTTATGGCACTTACTTCTCCACTTCTCGGAGACAGAAGAATTAAGAGAGGTGATGAAATCATCACAGTAGCAGCAGGTTTCCCTACAACAGTAACTCCTGCTATCCAGTATGGTGCAGTGCCTGTATTTGTAGATGTAACAATTCCACAGTACAACATTGATGTTACAAAGCTTGAGGAAGCTTTATCAGATAAGACAAAGGCTGTTATGATTGCACATACACTTGGTAATCCATTTGATTTAGCAGCTGTTAAGGCATTCTGTGACAAGCACAATCTCTGGCTCGTTGAAGATAACTGTGATGCACTTGGCTCAAAATATACAATAAACGGCGAAGAGAAGTTTACAGGAACAATCGGAGATATCGGAACAAGCAGCTTCTATCCTCCACATCATATGACAATGGGTGAAGGTGGTGCTGTATACACAAATAACGCACTTCTTAACAAGTGTATACGTTCATTCAGAGATTGGGGACGTGACTGCGTATGCCCATCAGGAAAGGATAACCTTTGCGGACATAGATTTGATAAACAGTATGGCGAGCTTCCATTAGGATATGACCATAAGTATGTATATTCACATTTTGGATACAACTTAAAGGCAACAGATATGCAGGCTGCTGTAGGATGTGCACAGCTTGAAAAGTTCCCTTCATTTGTTGAAAGAAGAAGACATAACTTTGACAGATTAAGAGCAGCTCTTGCTGACATAGAGGATAAGGTAATACTTCCTGTACCATGTGAAAACTCAAGACCAAGCTGGTTTGGATTCCTTATTACTGTTAAAGACGGAATTGATAGAAAAGAAGTTGTTAAATATATTGAAGACCATGGCGTACAGACAAGAAACCTCTTTGCTGGAAACTTAACAAAGCATCCTTGCTTTGATGAGATGAGAGCAACAGGAGAAGGCTACAGAGTAGTAGGCGGTCTTGAAACAACAGACAGAATTATGAATGATACATTCTGGGTAGGTGTATATCCGGGAATGACAGATGAAATGATTGATTACATGGCTAAGACAATCAAGGAAGCTGTTAATCAGTAATTAAAACGATAAATATAATTTATCAGGACTAATTATAAAAATGTGGAGGTCAGGTTATGAAAATACGTTTAGCGGATTATGTTGCTAATTTCCTTGTTGAACACGGAGTTACTGATGTGTTTTCCGTAGTTGGAGGAGGCGCAATGCACCTTAATGATGCATTGGGACATAATGATAAATTAAGGGTGACATATAATCATCATGAGCAGGCGTGTGCCATAGCCGCCGAAGCATATGCAAGAATTGATAATAAGATTGCAGCGGTCTGCGTTACAACAGGTCCCGGAGGAACTAATGCTCTTACGGGAGTTGTAGGCGGATGGCTGGATTCTATTCCAATGTTTATAATAAGCGGACAGGTGCGTTATGATACGACATCAAGATATGCACTTGCATATACCGAGACACCTTTAAGAGCAATGGGCGATCAGGAATATGACATTGTTAAATCTGTGTCAAATATGACAAAGTATGCAACAATGATAGAAGACCCAAAGAATATAAGATATGCATTGGAAAAGGCATGGCATCTTGCTACAACAGGAAGACCTGGTCCTGTATGGATTGATATTCCTGTTAATTTCCAGGGTGGATATATCGAGACAGATGAGCTTGAAGGATATGACCCTGCAGAGGATGATTCATATCTTCCACCGGAAGTAAGCGAGGATGTAGTAAAAACAGTTCTTGAGAAAATCAAAAATGCAAAAAGACCTGTATTCCATGCAGGATATGGAATAAGACTTTCAGGTGCATATAAAGTGTTCAGGGAAGTTGCAGAGAAGTTAAATATTCCTATTGTAACTTACTGGAATGCGGTTGATTTAATAGAAGACGATAGTCCATTATACTGCGGAAGAGCAGGAAATATGGGCGACAGACCGGGAAACTGGGCTATACAGAATGCAGATTTAATACTTGCTGTAGGTACAAGAATCTCTATAAGACAGACAGGATACAATTGGAAAACATGGGCAAGAGCAGCAGAAGTCATAATGGTTGATGTTGATAAGGCTGAATTAAAGAAGCCTACAATCCATGTTGAAATGCCTATCTGGGCTGATGCAAAAGATTTCCTTACTAAGCTTAACAATCTTGCAACAGATATGGCACCTGTATCAGAAGGCGGAGAGTGGCTTTCAACAACACAGAGATGGAAGAAAGAATATCCTGCTGTGTTGCCAAGACAATGGGAAGAGAATGGAAGTACAGCAAATGTATATGCATTTGTGAGATATTTAAGCAGCAAACTGCCTGAAAACAGTCTTACAGCAGTATCAAACGGTGCGTGCTGTGTTGTTGGAAATCAGGCATATGTAATACAAAAGGGAAGCAGAATGGCTAACAACAGCGCCATAGCAAGTATGGGATATGGTCTTCCGGCAGCTATAGGAACATGTATAGGTGGAGGAAGAAGAACAACCATATGTCTTGAAGGCGACGGAAGTATTATGATGAACCTTCAGGAATTACAGACTGTGCTTACTAATAAGCTTCCAATTAAGATATTCCTGATTAACAATAACGGATATCATTCAATAAGACTTACACAGAACAATCTTTTTAAGGAACATTGTAAGATAGGTATAGGACCTGAATCAGGAGATTTGTCATTCCCTGAATTTAAAAAGATTGCAGAAGCTTTTGGATATAAATATTTTAGTGCATCATCAAATGCAGAGATGAAAAAGGTTGTTGATGAAGTGCTTGAGGAGGATGGAGCAACATTTTGTGAAATCTTTACGGATACTAAGCAGGTATGGGAACCTAAGAGCAGCACTAAGAGACTTGAGGATGGAACCTTGGTAAGTCCTCCGCTTGAGGATTTGGCACCATTCCTTCCAAGAGAAGAATTAAAGAAACAGATGTTTATTCCATTGATGGATGAAGAGTAACATCAGTGTTACAAGACACAGGAGGCACGATGCAGGCAGCAATTATAACAGGACCGACAGGCGCTGTAGGTTTAGGACTGATTGATTCACTTACAAAGCATAATGTAAAGATAATTGCAGTTGTAAGAAAAGGTTCTAAGCGTTCATACAGAATTAAAGAATCAGACAGTTTAATAAAAATAGAGTGTGATTTGTGCGAGCTTGACAAATTACCACAGCTTGTTAAGAATACAGGTATTAAGCCGGATGTATTTTATCATTTTGGCTGGGATGGTACATTTGGTGACTGCCGTAATGATATGTATATACAGAACAGTAATGTCAGGTATTCGCTTGATGCAGTTAAGGCGGCTGCTGAAATGGGATGTACTACATTTATCGGTTCAGGCTCTCAGGCAGAATACGGAAGATTTGAAGGAAAATTAAATGCTTCTGTTCCGGCATTTCCTGAGAATGGTTATGGAATAGCTAAACTGTGTGCGGGTCAGATGACAAGAATCCTGTGTGAGCAAAAAGGACTTAAACATATCTGGACAAGGATATTGAGTGTATATGGTCCTTATGACGGAGCCGGTACTATGGTTATGTCGACTATCGGAAAGCTTCTTAACAAAGAAAGACCTTCATGCACCAAAGGGGAACAGATGTGGGATTATCTGTATTCCAAGGATGCGGGAAAAGCTTTTTATCTTCTTGGGGAAAAAGGTGTTAATGGTAAGACATACTGCATAGGCGGTGGAAATGCCAGACCGTTAAAGGAATATATTGAAGATATAAGAGATGCCATAGATACTAAGGCAGAGATTGGTTTTGGAGAAGTTGAATATAATAAAAGACAGGTTATGTATCTGTGTGCAGATATTGATGACCTTGTTAAAGATACAGGATTTGCGCCGGATTATGATTTTGCAAAAGGAATCAGGGAAACAGTTGATTGGTGCATTAAGCAGCGCGAGAATGGAGAATTACGATGAAAAAAATAAGTATTATGGTGCCATGTTATAACGAGGAAGAAAATGTTGTGCCTCTCAGTGAGGCTATTATTGCAATGTTTGCAAAGGATCTTCCACAGTATGATTATGAAATATTATTTATAGACAATGATTCTACAGATACAACAAGAGTTAAGTTAAGAATGCTCTGCCAGAATAATCCTAAGATTAAGGCTATATTTAATGCAAAGAATTTTGGACAGTTCAACTCACCATATTATGGAATCCTTCAGACAACAGGTGATTGCACAATTCCTGTATGTGCAGATTTTCAGGATCCTATTGATGTTATTCCAAGACTTGTTGCTAAGTGGGAAGAGGGCTTTAAGATAGTATGTGCGGTTAAATCATCAAGCAAAGAGAATCCGATAATGTATTTTCTTCGTTCATGCTACTATAAACTTATTAAAAAGATGTCATCTGTTGAGCAGATAGAGCATTTTACAGGATTTGGATTATATGACAAATCATTTGTACAGGTGCTTAGGGACTTAAAAGACCCAATTCCATTCATAAGAGGAATTGTAGGAGAATTAGGATTTAAGAAGACTGAGATTGAATATACACAGGCACAGAGAAGAGCCGGAAAGACACATAATAATTTCTATACATTATATGATGCTGCGATGTTAAGCTTTACATCATATACAAAGATAGGTTTAAGACTTGCTACATTTGTAGGTGCATTTGTAGGCTTTATAAGTGTTATAGTTGCGATTGTATATCTTGTTCTCAAGCTTGTTTACTGGGACAGATTTGTGGCAGGAATGGCACCACTTATAATACTTGTATGCTTCCTCGGTGCATTGCAGCTTACATTTATCGGACTTATGGGCGAGTATATATTAAGCATGAATAAGAGACTTATGAACAGACCGCTGGTTGTTGAAGAGGAAAGACTTAATTTTGATGAGAAGTAAGATTAAGAATATATTAAACAAATGTTATAAAGATATAATAGCTATAGTGGTAATTTGCATAGTTACCACTATATTTTTAATTCATTATTATAACATCCGGAATCTTGATTTCAGTGTTCCGTTCAGATATACAGGAACCGATGAAATGTCAACGCTTGTAGAGGCAAAAATGGTTTAGGAAACAGGCTGGAACACATATACAGACAGACTTGCAGCACCTTATGGATTTGATAATGCTAATAATATAATCAGCGGGCTTCATAATTTCGATACATTTACGACTAAGATTTTTACGATGCTGACAGGCTCATATGCATGTGGTGTTAATTATACATTTATAACAGCATTTTATCTTATAGCAATAGTTGCGTATATAGTTCTTAGATGCTTAAAGATAAGAGAGTGGATATCTGTGTGCGGTGCATTGGACTATGCATTTCTTCCGTTTATATTTTTAAGAAATGAGGAGCATCTTGTCCTGTCATGCTATTATTTTGTTCCGTTACTGGTATTAATATGTCTGTGGATATATGAGGATGAACGCTTTCTTAGAATTGACAGGAACTTTTTTAAGTATAAAAGGAATATAGCTGCTATTGTCATGACATTTTTTATTGCCAATTCAGGAATTGTGTACTGGCAGTTTTTTGGATGCTTCTTTTTATGTGTAACGGCATTTTCAAATTTTATTAAAACCAGACAGTGGCAATATATAGCAAAGACATTTTTAAGCATAGTTTCTATAATTGTATTTATGATTATAGGCTGTATACCTGAAATAATTGATATTATTGGTGGAGCAAGCGGAATTACAGGCCGTGTAAGAACATACCCGGATGCTGAATTATATGGTTTAAAGATTATACAGCTGATTTTACCGGTTAGGGGACATGGAATAGATTATTTTGAACGAAGAATAGAACTGTACAATACAACAGCTCCGTCAGTAACAGAAAATTACACTGCATATCTTGGGATAGTCGGAGTAATAGGACTTATAATACTGTTGGCGGTTCTTTTTAAATATAAAAAGAGTACAGATAATCAGGCGTACAAGAGACTGTTTGCTTTATCAGAACTTAATATTGCGGCGATTCTGATGGGAACTATAGGAGGAATCGGAACCTGCTTTTTCGTCTTTGTTTCGCAGACATTAAGAGGATTTAACAGAATTTCGGTTTATATAGCGTTTTTCTGCATATTATCGGTTTGCATTCTCATCAATGAATTATGCAGTAAGAAAATGCAAAAATGGCAGAAAATAGTATTTCCGGTTATAATTTCGCTTTTTTTTATAGCCGGAATAATGGAACAGAATCCGGATGTAGGGCTGCCAATAGAACAAAGTACTGCCGCTTGGGAGAATGATAAGGAATTTATAGGAAGGATAGAGCAGAGTGTAGAAGAAAACTCAATGATTTATCAGCTTCCATATCATGAGTATCCTGAGGGCGGAAAACAATATGAAATGAATGATTTTGAGCTGTTTAAGGGATATTTACATTCTGATACTTTGAAATGGAGTTATGGAGTTTCTTATGGTTCTGCTGAGGATGAACATAATTATGAGCTTTCAGAGATGAAAGCGAAGGATATGGTAGATAAACTTAAAGAAGAAGGATTTGCAGGCATATATATAGACAGAGAAGGATATGAATCCGACAAAGCCTGGGGAACTTTGGAAAATGATTTGAGAGAGGTACTTGGTACTGAACCGATTGTCAGCAATGATAAAACATTAAGCTTTTTTAAGTTTTAACGTTATAAATTAATATAATTTCTGTTAAAAAGCTTGCTATATAAAAATATATATGATAAAATTCAGAAAGTTCGTAATTTATTAAACTATGATTTGATGAATTACGTATATATGGGTGGATTCCCGAGTGGCCAAAGGGGACAGACTGTAAATCTGCTGGCACTGCCTTCGAAGGTTCGAATCCTTCTCCGCCCATTTAGCATAATAGCATCTGCAGGCAGTAAAGCTGTTACTTAGGCTGCGCCAGGTACTATTATGTGTTTACAATTAGGCCGGTGTGGCGGAACTGGCAGACGCACAGGACTTAAAATCCTGCGGGACTTATACTCCCATACGGGTTCGATTCCCGTTGCCGGCATATTACTAAAGCGTGTTGCTAGTAGATAGCGACGCGCTTTTTTGCTTTATGTGGAATTTTTGGGGATTAGCTATACATTTTAAGGATATATGAAAGGGGAAGTGTAATTATGGGGGAAAATACGAAAAAACCTACGCTATGGATAATTGTTCCATGTTATAACGAGGAAGCTGTACTTCCTATAACTGCTGTTTTGTTTAAGGATAAGCTTTACGAGTTAATTAATGGAGTTACGGATAAAGCTGCAAAAGATGTTGTTGCTGTTTCTGATGACAGCAGAGTGCTTTTTGTAAATGACGGAAGTGCTGATTCAACATGGAATATAATACAGTCACTTTCAAAGCAGGATAAACATTTTATCGGGATAAGCCAGAGCAGAAACAGGGGACATCAGAATGCTGTGCTGGCAGGACTTATGGAGGCCAGACAGAATAAGGCAGATATTACAATATCAATAGACTGCGATGGGCAGGATGATATAAATGCGATGAATGAAATGGTAGCGAGCTACTATAATGGATATGACGTAGTGTATGGGGTCAGAAAATCAAGAAAAAAGGATTCATTTTTTAAAAAGCATACGGCACATATGTTTTATAAGCTTATGAATCTTATGGGAGCAGAGGTCGTATACGATCATGCCGATTACAGGCTTGTATCTTCAAAGATTCTTGACGGACTTGCGGATTTCAAGGAGGTTAATCTGTTCCTGCGTGGGCTTATTCCGCTTGTTGGATATAAGAGCACATCTGTTTACTATGAAAGAAATGAAAGAATTGCAGGCAAATCACATTATCCGATAGGTAAAATGTTAGGACTTGCATTTGACGGAATAACAAGCCTTAGCATAAGACCGATAAGGCTTATAACAAGTCTTGGAATGTTTATTGCACTGTTAAGTTTCATTGGTGTTGTATGGTCGGTTGTAGTAGAATTAATGGGTAAAGCGGTTACAGGCTGGGCAAGTATGACCTGCATAATATGCTTTATAGGTGGAATACAGTTAATATGTATGGGAGTCATTGGAGAGTATATTGGAAAAATATACATGGAAACAAAAGAAAGACCAAGATATATAATAAGCGAAAGAACGTGGGAAAAGGATTTAGAATAGAACTTTATCAAGGGTTTGGAGAAGTATAAATGTTAAATTTGGATGGTAAGCTGTCAATAATAATGCCGGCATATAATGAAGAAAAGTTAATATATCACAGCCTTAAGGAAACTATAAGGATTGTATCAGCATTTGCTCCTGATTTTGAGATAGTGGCAGTTAATGACGGAAGTAAGGATAATACCAAGGCTGAAATATTGCGGGCAATCAAGGAAGATAACAGAATAAGACTTGTGACATCTAATAAGAACAGAGGCAAGGGGAATGCGATAATAGCAGGAGTTTCGCAGGCTGAAGGTAAGTATATTGCATTTGTTGACGCGGATTTGGAACTTAATCCTGTACAGCTTGAGGGCTATTTGCAGAAAATGCTTGATGATAATAAGGATGTTGTTATCGGGTGTAAATTCCACAAAGATTCCAAGCTTGTGTATCCATTTAAAAGAAAGGTTATCAGCATGGGATATTATATAATGCTTCTTGTTTTATTCCATCTGAATGTTAAGGATACACAGACAGGACTTAAAGTATTTAAGGCAGAAGCTATAAAACCGGTTGCACATCTTATAAGAACCTCCGGTTTTGCGTATGATATTGAGCTTCTCGTAGCAGTACATAGACGTGGATTTACTATAGGACAGATGCCGGTTGAGGTTGTTTATGTAAGAGATTCCGGTACTAAAAGAATCGGATTTAGGGATATATGGAAATCATTTATAGATACATGGAAGATTTTTGGAAGAGTATATTTTAAACATTACTATGATTAATATGACATTTGGTGTATAATTGCAAAGTTAAAGATATCAGACATTTTTTATATCTTAAAATATAATGGACAAAATGAAAAGAGGTACAATTTAAGAATGAAGAAGTGGTTTACATCACATATAAATGAACTTGCAATTACAGGTGGAATAGTTATAACATGCGCAATAATTGTTGTTGTGGCAATTGTTATTAACAGAACAGAAAGAAAACATACAAAAACAGTAGCGGAAGAGACGATACAGCAGGAAACTGAAACAATAACTCTGAAAGCAGTTGAAACCAGTATGGAAGCTGTGACAGAGGAAGAATCTACAGATGCACAGGAAGAGGTTGCACCTGAGGATATGAATGATGAACAGATTACAGAGATGCTTAGCTCCGGTAATGTTGAGCTTATAAGTATAGAGAATATAGAAGTGGTTGAAGATAGATCATCAGAGCCTGACAGAGGTGACGAATTTGTTGATACATCGGATGATAGTGCTTCAAAGCCTTCGGATGAAGTGTATGAAAATGGAAATCTTGTAATAGGAATAGATGTGTCGCACTGGCAGGGTGAAATAGATTGGGCAAGTGTTGCAGGCGATGGAATTACATTTGTCATGATAAAATGTGGTGGTGGAGATGCTGGGATATATAAGGATATAAAGTTTGAAGAAAACATTCAGGGCGCATTGGCTAATGGAATTCAGGTAGGTGTTTATTTTTATTCAGGAGCCAGAGACATTGAGACTGCATTTAAAGAGGCTAGCTTTTGCGTAGATATAATAAAGGGGTATCAGATAACATACCCGGTTGCATTTGACTGGGAGCTTGGTTATGGAAGCGGATATGATGATGAAGATACAATAACAAAGGTTTGTGAAACATTTTGTGACACTGTAGCAAGCCAGGGATATCAGCCTATGATTTATTCTAATAAAAATAGATGGTATAATGCTTTCGATGGAGAAAAGCTGTCTGGTAGGTACAAGACATGGGTGGCACAGTATCCTGGAAAATTTTACAATATAGATAGTGATTATGCGGATAGATGGCAGTATGGTGATAATTTATCTAATTTTGAATATCGTTATGATATGTGGCAGTATACATCTAAGGGACATGTTAACGGAATTAATGGACGTGTTGACATGGATATTGCATTTTTTAGTTATTCAAACTATCAGGTGAGTGGCCTTCAGGACCCTTCAATTACGCTTCCTTCAGAGAATAAGACAATAACGGTTGGTGATGGATATGACTTTATGACCGGAGTAAAAGGAACTAATTCACTTGGATATGATGCTGAGGTTGAGTATACAATAACTAATTCATCAGGAGAAGAGGTGGAGGCTTCTTCTGTATCCGGAATGTCTGGAAAATATATTGTTGAATATAGCTTTAAAGACCCTCGCAAAGGCGAGATTACTAAGAAGATGATTCTTACCGTTGCCGAAAAGGAGACACAGAAAGAAACACAGAAAGAAACAGAGAGTTCTTCTGAAAACAGTTCGGGAAGCACAGAAGATACATCACAGGGCAATATAGAGAATACTTCCAAGGATAGTAATACAAAGAGCGGGGAACGAAGTATGGAAAGCAAAGAAAAATGAAGCTTTTGTGAAAAGATGACAATTTCAAATATTAGTGATATAATGTTACGGAATATGGGAAAATAGAAATGTTTTGTTTTACACAAGGAGAAGTTTAATGAGTAATAAAGAAAACAATCTGGGAGAGCTTATCAGGTCTGTCATGGATGGAAAAGACGATAAAGTCACTTTATGTAAAGAAATATACGCAGAAGTTTTTTCTTTATGTTATCCGGTAGTCAAAGACAGAGAAGAAAGCAAGACAGTGGCTAAGAGAGCACTTATAGAGGTATGCTCTAATATAGACAGCATTAATCTGGATCATAATGTAAGCCGTCAGATTGCAACAATAGTTTCTGTATTTTTATTTAATAAAATTAATGGTAAGGAAGAACTTGCAGATAAAAGGGAGCGTAAGGAGTATTCCTATAACCAGATTCAGGAAGACAGAAAGCTTTTTGGAATTATTAAAGAAAATGCAAATATATTTAAAAGTTCAAGAGCCTACAGGGAATATGAAGGTGATTTAAAGAGCCTTACAGCTTTACAGATGGTTCTGATAGAATTATATGCGTATGAAATGCACTCTATAGATGATATAGAGGATATGCTTGATATAGACAGCTCTTTTATATGCTCAGAAATTTCGGATGCACGTGAGATATTGTGCGGCGTTGAATTTGAGCAGGAATGGGGTGCTCAGTATGAGAAAGATACTGAGGATGAAGAACTTGATATAATAGAGGAAAGTCCGGCAGAAGAGTACTATGAGGACAATGTAGAGGAAGCAGATGCGCTTAATGACAAAGCTTCCGGCGTGGACAGGCTTGAAAAAATAGAAAAAGATTATGAACCTGAGAAGACGATATCAAAGTCTGGAATTGCACAGTACTGGGATAATCTTTCATATTCAATGAAGAAATTAATTGTGACAATAACGAGTGTTGTGATAGTTCTTGTAGTTATTGTTGTTCTTATGGCATCAGTTTCAGCTAATCAGAAGAAAAAGGTTTCTTCTAACGGTTCAACGGCTGCAGCAACAAAGAACACACAGAAAACAGAGAGCAGTACTACGAAGACAACCCAGTCAACATTAAAGAGTACAGAGAATACAACAATAGCCGAGACGACTGCTGAAACAGAAAGCGAAACGCAGACAATTAAAGCTGCGAATGATAACAATAATACAAATATAACAGCGGCAAACAGAAATAATACACAGCAGAATAATAACGCTGTCAACAATAATAATGAAAATTCTGGAGATAGTGGAAATTCCCCAGAAAATAACAATGGAAACACCGGAGATAATGACAACAAGGGAGACAGTGGAAACACCGGAGATAATGACAACAAGGGAGACAGCGGAAACACCGGAGACAGTGACAACAAGGGAGACAGCGGAAATACCGGAGATAACGACAACAAGGGAGACAGCGGAAACACCGGAGATAACGACAACAAGGGAGACAGCGGAAACACCGGAGATAATGACAACAAGGGAGACAGTGGAAATACCGGAGATGGTGACAACAAGGGAGACAGTGGAAATACCGGAGATAGTGACAACAAGGGAGACAGCGGAAGCAACGGAGATAACGACAACAAGGGAGATAGAGGAAACACCGGCGATAGTAACAGCAAGGATGATAAAAAAGATACCACTACCGACGATGATACAAAGACATCAGAAATTAATAATTAAAGATGAAAAGGATTTTGTGAAATGACAGAGCAGAAAAAAGAAGGTTTTTTAGATGTAGTAATACAGTTTATAAAGTTTGGACTTGTTGGTGTTTCAAACACAGTAATTTCTGGAGTTATTTATTTTCTCTTAAATACAGTTATATTACCGGGTGTATGGATAGTTGCCAGTGTTGTAAGCTGGGTAATATCTGTACTCTGGGCATATTTTATGCAGAATATTTTTGTGTTTAAAGAGGATTCCAATAAAGAACACAGAGTATGGTGGAAAACACTTATTAAAACATATATGACATATGCTTTTACAGGACTTATACTTAATAACATTTTGTTATTCCTTTGGGTAAATGTAATTGATATTGCACAGTTTTGCGGACCTGTAATTGATTTCTTTGCAAGAATTCATATAGGCTTCCTTGGAGATCCGGCAACATTTTCAAGTAATATGGGCTGGTTCCTTAATATGATAGTATCAATTCCTCTTAATTTTATAATCAATAAATTTTGGGCTTATCGTCAGAAATAAGTTTTTGGCTTTGCAATGTGCAAAACATGGGATGCCATAAAACAGGGCAAGAATGGAGATTATTATGAAATGTATAGTATTAGCTGGTGGTAGTGGTGACAGTCTTTGGCCGTTATCAAGAAAGAATTATCCTAAGCAGTTTATGAACATTAAAGAAGGACGTTCAATGCTTCAGGAAACTGTTGTCAGAAATATGCCATTTTGTGATGAATTTATTATTGTTACTAATGAAGGATACAGAAATATAGTTAATGGACAGATGAAAGCGTTCCAGAGTCTTAAATACAGAATTATTCTGGAGGGAACTCCTAACGGAACAGCTACAGCCATTATGCTTGGAACCTTGTTTACTAACCAGTCTGAACTGGTTCTTGTAGTTAATTCGGATAATATGATAGACGGAGAAGGCTATAAGGATGCCATTATTTCTGCGAAGGAACTCGCAAAAGCAGGAAATATCGTTACGATAGGCGTTAAGCCACATGAGGCATCAGTATCATACGGATATATTCACAGAGATGGTAGTAATGTAACAGAATTCATATCCAGCGTTACAGAAGAAAAGGTTTGCAGATACGGATATAATGAAGGCTATTTATGGAATTCCGGAATGCTTATATACAGTGCCGGAGTTCTTATTAATGAAGTTAAGAAGATTGAACCTGCGTTGTATTCTACATGCAGAACAGCAAAAAGAAAGGTACCTGCAATAAGAAGAGCAATAAGATTTTCAGAAAATGTCATGAAAGACATTCCGGCAGGCGGAATAGAAAGTCTTATACTTGAAAAGTGTGATAAGCTCAAGGTTATTGAGGGAACATTTGAATGGAAAGATATAGGAAATGTGTGCGATATCGACAATGAAAGCCAGGTTGGACACATTGATTATGTAATAAAGAATGATTGTGACAATGTATCTGTTATAAACAGTGCTGCAAGACAGCTTGTTGTAGCAAATGATGTTAAAGACGTTGTTGTAGTTAACACAGAGGATGCTGTATATGTATCTTCTAAGCGTTCTGTAGATAACATCAAGCAGATTATACATGATAATTCTGACAAGTATGAGTCATATTTTGATTTCAACAGAATTTCGTACAGAGAGTGGGGAATTCATGAGCTGCTTAATTATTCAAGAGGATATAAGGTAAAGAAAGTAACTGTATTCCCGGGAATGACAATGGCACTCCATCAGCATGAATTAAGGGCTGAACACTGGTCTGTAGTTGAAGGAACAGCAACTATAACACTTGGTACAGAGACAAGGGATTATCACAAATATGAAAGCGTTTTTGTACCGGTTGGAATGAAACATAAGGTTGCTAATAAGACAGATAAGAATGTTGTAATTATAGAAATCGGTATCGGTGATAATATAACAGAAAATGATGTGGTCAAAATATACGGACAGGAAGGAAATCAGTCTGAATCAAGCTATGTGCGTTCAGGCAATATTAATCCTATTGTCAAAATGGAGCCTGCATTCAAGGATAACTTATGGGGCGGAACTAAGTTAAGAACTGTTTTCCATAAGAAATGCGATTATGATGTAATAGGTGAAAGCTGGGAATTATCAGCACATCCTGACGGACAGAGCCGTATTGCAGAAGGCAGATATAAAGGAATGCTGTTTAATGACTACCTTTCAATTGTAGGTAAAGAGTCACTTGGATGGAAGTGTCAGGCACAGGACAGATTCCCTATTCTTATTAAGTTTATAGATGCAAAGCAGGCATTGTCAATACAGATACATCCTGATGATGATTATGCACTTGAAAATGAAAATGAATACGGAAAGAATGAGATGTGGTATGTAATAGATGCAGAACCGGGCTCATATCTTTACTGCGGACTTTCTAAGGATGTGTCTAAGGAAGAAATAGAAAGAAGAATAGCAGACAACACAATAACAGAGGTACTTAACAGAGTTGACGTTAAGCCGGGTGATGTTGTTATGGTTAAAGCCGGAACAATTCATGCAATCGGAGCAGGAATACTTATATGCGAAATACAGCAGAATTCTAACTGCACATACCGTATGTATGATTATGACCGACGTGATAAATTTGGCAATCCAAGAGAACTTCATGTAAAGAAGGCTCTTGATGTTGTAGATACAAAGGCATATGCAAAAGATAACAAGTGTGGAATAGTCCTCGCTAATAATGAGCATTTTATGCAGGAAAGACTTGTACAGTGCAAGTATTTTGAATGCTTTAAGTACGAAGTTGTGGATGAAGCTAAGATAGTTATGGATGAGGCTTCATTTATGTCATTCATATTTATAGATGGTGAGGGAACTATAAGCGCTGACGATAATGATAATTCGCTTGAATTTAAGAGGGGCGACAGCTTCTATGTCAGCGCAGGAAAGAGAACTGTTACCATAAAAGGAAAAGCAACCTGTATTGTAACCCATGTATAATACATTTCATGTATAACATAGAATTACTGGAAACGGAATGGAAGATTTTATGAAAAAGAAAAAAACAGAATATTTTATATATGCTGTATGCGTAGTTCTTGTTGTGTTCTATCTTGTAGTGCTATGGTGGGGCAAGAACCCGAATGTCGGAATAGAATACAAAATGTACTATATAACACATGAATTAACTGACTGGCCGGGATATGGCAACCTGAAATATTCATACGGTACTAAAGAATATTGCTGTGAATACAAGGATGAGTCAGGCAAAGAGGTTTCTTATAAGATATGCAGCCGTAAAGGAAAGGGCTGGCAGACAAAGGAAAGATATAACGGAACTAAGAATACCGGAAAAGAGTCATATATTTATTATATTCCTGATGCAGAGTCGGAAAATACAGTACTCTCATGTGATATAACAGGCTATGAGCCATTGAATAATTCAACTTCATATATCAAGGTTTATGTTAATGATAAGAAAGTCGGTGTTATTGAAGGAAAGCAGACAGCATTAATAAATATAGGACATGTTAGTGCAAACGAACTCCTTACAGTAAAGTTTGTATCAGAAAATGTTACTTTTACTCTGGACAGTATAAGTCTGGACAGTGTCAAATAAGTTTTATAGAAAGGTTTTTATATGAAAAAAGATAAAATCAAGTCATTAGCTCATAAAATAAAACCATTTGCATTACCTGGAATTATTACGTTTGCAGTAATGGTTGTTATACTTATTTTCAGAGGAATATGGCCTTTTGGAAGTAACCGTATTGACTACTTCGATAATATGCAGCAGGTAGCACCGCTGTATGCACATTTGTGGGATTGGATGCATGGAAAGGCTTCTTTGTGGTTTGACTGGTATACAGGACTTGGAACTAATGTATCAATGAGTATATCGGCATTTTCTATGCTTAGCCCATTTAATCTGTTTTTATACCTTGTACCAAGAAATTATATTCTTGAGAGTATATCAATTCTTACAGTTATCAAAATGGTGTTTATGGCTGTAGCCATGTATGCACTTTTAAATAAAAAATATAACAAGCTTCAGTATTGCATGAAGGTTACATTTTCATGCATGTACGCATTTTGCGGCTATGTTATCTTATATGGTTCATGTTTTACACCATGGATGGATATTGTAGCTTTATTCCCTGTTTTGATAATGGCTTATGACCATATGCTTGAAACAGGAAAGAAGCTTTTCTATATCTGCATGGTAGCACTTATATTTATAATCAATTACTATTTAAGTGCAATGTCACTTATATATATATTCCTTATATGTGGAGTCAGAATTCTTCTTATGCAGGAGAGAAGCAAATGGAAGGATACTGCGTGGAACGTGGGAATAGGAACTGTTACAGGTATCGGATTATCAGCATTTGTTCTTATACCTGTATTTATGCAGCTTTCTTCTTCTCAAAGAGGCGGACAGGGAAGCAGTATAGTTTCACAGTACATAGGCTGGCTTAAAGCTTCTATTGTAACTGACGGAACCATGGCAGCATTCCAGAGATGGATGATGTTTTATGGTCTTGCCTTTGTGCTTGCTGTAATTGTTATCGGAATTATTAAATACAAAGAAGACAAAAAAGAAACAAGATATATTCTGGCAATTCTTGTTGCCACAGTATCGCCTGCAATCATTGAGGGCGCCAACCTTATGTGGCATTTTGGCTCATATAACGGATACACATTAAGAAATGGTTTCCTGATAGCATTTACACTTATCTGTATTGCAGCCAGATACGGCGAAAGAATATTTAAAGACATAGAACTTCCAAAGAAATATATTATCAGACAGGCAGTTATAGCAGCAGTTATGTGCATTGTTTATGCAGTTGCGTATAATTTAATTCCTGCTAATAACGAGGTTATCGCAATTATATTCTTTATGGCAGTACTGATAGCGATGTTTATTGTATACATCAGAAAGTTTATAGAAGAGAAAGACGAATTTAACTGTAAGTCAGTTATAGCGCTTATTGCGGTAGAAGTATTTATAGGTGCATATTCGCTTATAGGACCACCTAAGTTCTATTCATATGAGGATTATCAGATAGGTGATTATGTACAGTATGCAAATGAGGCAGCAGATGTTTTAGATATTGAAGAATCAGCAGTTGACCGTATTGTTAATCCTGATATAAGCCTTAATGCAAACTATCCTCTTATTTTAAGAAGAGGAGCGTTATCAAGCTTTACAGCGGCATTACAGAGTGATACACAGAGCTATGCCAAGAACTGGGGATATTCAAAATATTTCTTATGGCTTCTTGATTCAGGCGGAACAGTATTTACCAATTCAATGCTTCATACAACAGAAGCTGTAAATCAGAATGCCCTTGATGAAAGGCTTTACACTCTTGAGCGTGAATCAGGCAGTTACAAGCTTTATAAAACTAATTATAATCTTCCGTTTGGATTCTGTGTTAATAACAGTATAAGAAAGAGCAGATTAAACAGCGGAAACTGGATAACTTATCATAATCAGTTCTATACAGCTATGACAGGTGACAGAGAGCCATTAGTCAGCGGACTTGCGGTCAATGCTATAACAGAAGATACAGTTAAGACTATGAATGTTGATGTCGAAAACAAAGGCGCATTATACATGAGCATAGTTGATGTTAATAACAGAAACAGTGATGCAAATGCATCATGGCTTATCAGCAGTATGCATATTTATGTAAACGATGAGCCTGTTTTGATTCCGACACTTGGAGATATTGAGAATACAGCATATTTTACAGATTACAATAATAATCTTGTTTATCTTGGCATATTTGAAAATGAAAATGTTAAGATAAGGGTAGAATATGATGATCCATGGTATCTTAAGGTAAGTGAAATTACACTTGGATGCCTTGATATGGATAAAATGCAGAAGGTATGTGATGAATATGCCGATAAGCAGACAGAAGTAACATATACAAACAATTCACTTACAGTAAAGATAGAGGCAGATGCATATAAGAATTATGCAATAATACCGGTTATTTACAGTGATAACTGGAAGGTTACATTAGACGGTAAGGAAGTTAAAACAGAAGAAGTTGCGGGTCTGTTTACAGGTGTAAGTGTTCATTCAGGTGAGAATACACTTGTATTTACATTTGAACCTAAGGGTAAAAAAGAGGGAGCACTTATCTCTCTTGCAACACTCCTTATACTTATGTTCTGTCTTGTAATTAATCATTTTAAGAAGATAGATGCGCCTAAGTGGGTAAAATATTGCGCAATATTCATATATATTGAGTTATTTAATATAGTTGTAGTTGCAATGTTCTTACTTCCGGCATTATGTACAATACCGGCATTTTTCTATCAGATAATAATGAAGTTTATATAGGTAATTGCGAAACACGTTCGCAATTTTGATTCCAAGCAGAGTAGAATTGCT